>QRFC01001053.1_pt1 | contig 23994 bp, 17 predicted proteins | sample 1861061 | NCBI WGS metagenome assembly QRFC01 (sample SAMN09711282, study PRJNA482702) | Human gut metagenome, whole genome shotgun sequencing project.
CTTATATATGAAAAACGCCGTTACAGCGTATTTCAATCTTGTAAAGTAGTCAATTTCCAATAGTGGTCAATTCGTGGTCTGACTACCGTTGACCACCGCATTTTTGTGGGTGCAAATCACGCTGTATCGAACAAAAGCAAGCCTAAAACCTGCCGCATCGCAGTTGTCGGAGAACTACGATACGGCACATAACTCGATGATATATAGTAATTTTTTGTTGGTTCTGCACTGCTACGGCACACCTGTAACAAAGACTATAAAACAATGTGCTAACGATAAAAACTGACCACCGGCAGCAAATATCACTGCCGGTGGTCAGCTGGTAGTCAACTAATAATCAATGAACACAGGAATCTGAACCGCTCTTTGCTTCGCCGTAGGTTCTTTTCATGGCAGCTACGGATACAACCCATTGCTTTCCGAATTTACAGACATCAACGCCATTTACCAGTTTCCCATAGGACACAGCTTTGCGCAGGGTACTTTCATTCAAGCCCCACAGCGCACTGGCGTCACCAAAGGAGAGCAAGCCATCAAATGGCGTTGCAACCTGCTCGCCATGCTCCCATAATTCGTCACAGGACAAATCCAAATCATCGCCCCAGATGATGCCATAGCCGCCGACCTCCACACTGACGCAAGCAAATTCTTCCGGGTGGTCTTTCAGATAAGCAAAGACCGGTAGCTTTTCAAACAGCGGCTTTACATCATAAATCTTTACAACACCTTCGCTGAATTGAACGCTCAGCTTAAAATCAGGGAAAGGGGATACACTTTTGATTTTGTGAAACATTCTAAAAACCTCCTTACTCCAGCGGCGGGATTTTCTTGAATTCCTGTGTTTCCCAAATTTCCTGCAGTGTATCTTTGTGTAGCGCAATCCATTCGCGCACCATAGCCAGCGCCTTCGGAGGAAGATAGCCCTCAAGAACTTCACCTGTCATGTAGTCAATGGCAGCAACATCATCGTTATAGATGGCGTGAATATGCGGCGGATTGTGTTCACTCTGCAGGAAATACATACGAATAATAATTCCGTAAAATCTCGATAATACAGGCATTTCACTCACCTCCTTACATTCACTATATCACGGTATCGTGAATTTGTCAACTGCATTATTTCATCGAGTTGGATTACTTTAATGCCAGAAACAACGAGTAACAGATATGTACGGAGGTAATTCTATACAATTTCAAATTCTGCAGAAGGAGTGTCGAGGCACAAGACGCAAATCATGCAGGGTTGAATGAGGATAGTCCTTGGTACACTGTTTCACATAGTCAGCAGTTCCCATGCCGCCTCACGGCTTTTGACACGCATCAGTCCATCATCCTCTTTACTGCGCGACAGCAGGTTCATACTGCCGTACCAGACGATTTCCTCGTCAATTACAGCAAAATGCGTGTGCAGATCGGCCTGTGTTGTGACGCGGATTCCAGCGGCGTGCAGTATTTCCTGCAGCTCCTTCGTTGCTTCGATACGGCCCTGCGGATAGCCTTCGGCAGAAAGGGTGATGACGGTAACTGCCACACCAGCAAACTGACGCTTTGCAACCAATTCAATCCGACGGCGGACCTTTTCCTTGGTGAGTAGAAGCGGCGTACACCCTTCCTGCAGGCAGGCTTTGGCATCAGAAAGAATCTGCTCATTTTCCACAACGGCACGGCGGGCCTGGTTGTATGACATCGGTGCAACGCTTGGGATAAGAAGCCGTGTGAAACGCGGATAAACATAGTGCTTTACATCCTGCGCAGCAGCGCGTTCCTTGGCTGTGTACCAAAAGCCGTGGCTGCACAAAGTACGCTTATGTCGGAATTTAGCAACGCAGAGGCAGCATCGGACTGCTGCGGATATAGCGTGCCTTTGAAGTCTACCTGTACCATTTCATGGTAAGACGCATCCGAACCATCAAAAGCGCTGAAAGTTACACGAAAGAACACCGGAAACAGTCGAGCCATTTCTGCTCTGGCAAGCCCTGCCACAGCGGGGAGCTTTCGTGCGAAAGCAACAAAAACCGCCGCAGGACAGGATCTCCTGGCCCAGTTCGCTGTGTTACGGCACTTGCGTGGCGGCTTTCAGATAGCGCCGGCAGAACCAGAACGGAAGCACGCTGCCGGCGGCCCAGGCAAGAGGCCAGGCCAGCCAGACCACATCCAGGTTATGCAGCTCCCAGGCGCCAACGGCTACCAGCAGCATTCGGACAGCCAGTTGTACGATGCCTCCGGCCAGTGCTTGGTTGGGGTGGTTGACCCCCCGCAGCACCTGCTGGTATACCTGCATGAAGCCGTCCAAAAAGCCCGGCACCGCCGCAATCAGCAGATACCGCTGCACCACGTCCTGCACCGCAGGGACGGGTTCGGCCAAAAAAAGCCGGGCCAACCACCCACCGCTGACCAGCAGCCCGGCACCCAGCACCACGCTGGTACCCAGGCACAAAACCAACGCAGCCTGGATGCCCTGGCGGATGCGCTCCGGCCGACCGGCGCCGAGGTTTTGCCCGGCGTACACCGACAGCGACCCAGCCAGCGTTTCCACCGGCATCAGGGCCAGCGAGCCTATCCGCCCGGCGGCGGTGTAGGCGGCCATGACTGTCCCGCCAAAGCTGTTGATACCGCTCTGGACAATGACATTGCCGAGGTTGTTGAAGGCCGATTGCAGTGCAATGGGCACGGCCAGGCCGGTAATCCGGCCGAACAGGCGGCGATCAAGCCGCCAATCGCCGCGTCGCGGGCGAATCTCAGGGAAGCGGCGCCACAGCAGAACGGCCGCAAACACCGCCGACAGGGCCTGGGCCAAGGCAGTGGCCCAGGCGGTACCAGCTACGCCCCAGTGGAACACCGCAACAAACAGTGCATCCAACCCCACGTTGCCCAGAGCTGCCACCACCAGGCAGTACAGGGCGGTGCGGCTGTCGCCCATGCCGCGGAAGATGCTGGAAAACAGGTAGTAGAACAGCGGGCAGACTACTGTGACGAAGTTGACGCGCAGATAGGCCACGGCGTTTTGCAGCGGGCCATCCGGCGTACCCATCCACCGCAAAATGGGTTCGGCCAGGCTGCCGCCAGCCACAGCCAGTATCAGCGAGATTGCCAACCCGAGGTACAGGCTGTTGATTATTGCCCGGCGGATGCCGTCGTAGTCCCGCCGGCCAAAGTACTGGCTGATGAGGATACCTACCGCCAGATTGATGCCAATCATCAAGGCGGCCAACAGCATCACGATGGGGGAGGTGCACCCCACGCTGGCCAGAGCAGTCTGGCCAAGAAACTGCCCGACCACCACACTGTCAGTGATGGAATAGGCTTGGTGCAGCAGGTTGCCGGTCAGCGTGGGTAGTGTGAACCGCAGCAGCATCGGCAGTGGATGCCCGGTTGTCATGTCGAGCGAACGATCCATAGAATCCCTCCTGGAAGCAGACAAAGTAAAATCCCCCGGGAACACCGGCGCCAGGGCCCGCCCCAATGAGCAGGGGGGTCCCTGGCCGGCGTTCCTGAGGGAATGTCGGATTTAACCTTATTATAAAAGCCGGAATGGCGCCCTGTCAAGGGAAAACGGCGATGGGACGGCGGTTTCCATAAAAATTGAATACTGACCCCAAAAATCGCATCCTGCCCCGAAACGAGAAAAAAAGCAGGGGCGGGAAATCCAAAAACATGCCGATAGACACCGTTTGCCCGCGTCGCTATACTGGAAACCAGAACGCGCCGGTCCCCGGCTGACCTAAACATAAGGAGGAATGGCACATGGCACATTTGGCGGCAAAAGCAGCAAAAGCCCCGGCCCTGCACAAGGAGGGCTTCGGGTCCCAGCTGCGCAAAGACTTCCGCAAAAACTGGATTCTTTATCTGATGGCACTGCCTGCACTGATCTATTTCATCGTGTACTGTTACGCACCGATGGCGGGCTTGTACATCGCCTTCACCGATTACAAAATCACGGATGGTATCTTCTCCGGCGACTGGGTGGGCCTGCAATGGTTCATCCGGTTCTTCCAGGGGCCCTATTTTGTCCGCCTGCTGCGCAACACCCTGTTGCTCAGCCTGGAAACGCTGGTGTGGGGCTTCCCAATCCCTATTATCTTCGCGCTGGTGCTCAACGATATCCGCTCCAAACCCTTCAAACGGGTCGCGCAGACCGTCACCTACCTGCCCCACTTCATCAGCCTGATCGTCATTTGTGGTCTGGTCATAGACTTCACCAGCCTGGACGGTCTGTTCAACACGATTATCACCTTCTTTGGCGGCGAGCCCATCGCCTTCTTGACCAAGCCGGAATGGTTCCGCACCGTCTATGTGGCCTCGGAAGTGTGGCAGACCTTCGGGTGGAACAGCATCATCTTCCTAGCGGCGCTGACCAGTATCGACATCCAGCAGTTTGAGGCTGCTCGGTTGGATGGCGCTTCCCGCGTGCAGCAGATGATCTACATTTCGCTGCCCAGCATCCTGCCCACCATCGTCACGGTTCTGCTGATGCGGGTGGGCCACCTGATGAGCATTGGTTTTGAAAAAGTGTTCAACCTGTACAGCCCTGCCACCTACGAAACCGCCGACATCATTTCCACCTATGTCTACCGCCAGGGTATCCTGAGCGCCAACTACAGTTCGGCGGCGGCCATCGGCCTATTCAACAGCGTCATCAACCTGATTCTGGTGGTTGTGATGAACAAGATCAGCCGCAAGCTGACCGAAACCAGCCTGTGGTGAGCAAGGAGGAGCACCTATGATTCACACAAAAAAACGCATCCGCTACACGCGGGAGGATATCATCTTCAACGTCGTTTCATACAGCGTCATCACACTGTTGATCCTGATCTGCCTGTACCCGATCTGGTATGTGGCTTGCGCCTCCATCACCGACCCTACGATCGTGGCGGCGTCCAAGGGCATTTTGCTCTTGCCGCAGGAACTGACCTTTGACGCCTATGCCGAGGTGTTCCAGGACGCCGAGATCTGGTCTGGCTACGCCAACACGCTGCTGTACACCGTGCTGGGCACAGTCATCAACGTGGTGCTGACTGCCATGCTGGCCTACGCGTTGGCCCACCGGGATCTGATGTTCAAAAAGCCGATCACCTTGTTTATCACCTTCACAATGTTCTTCAACGGCGGCATGATCCCCACCTACCTGGTCATCCGCAACATGAATTTGCTGGATACCCGTTTTGCGGTCCTGCTGCCCGGCATGGTCAGTGTGTTCAACTTTATGGTCATGCGCACCCAGTTTGAGTCGATCCCCGAAGCGCTGGAGGAAAGCGCCAAGCTGGATGGCGCCAATTACTGGACCATCTTCACCCGCATCATCCTGCCCATCAGCGGTGCTACACTTGCGGTGATGGTGATGTTCTACGGTGTCACACACTGGAACAGCTGGTTCAACGAGATGCTGTACATGCCCAACGACCGCACCAAGTGGCCGTTGGCCCTCATCACCCGGGAAATCATCGTGGCCAGCTCGGCGGCCGCCGTCAGTGAGGGTGGTGTCATGACCCAAGAAAAAGCCGATGCTATCAAGTATGCCACCATCATGGTCTCCACCCTGCCCATCCTCTGCCTGTATCCCTTCCTGCAGAAGTATTTCGTCAAGGGCGTGATGGTTGGTTCCGTGAAAGGCTGAGTTCTCCTACAGCCTGCCAAAAAGCCGTACCGGAAAACCGGAACGGCTTTTTGGCGTTTTCCTGTCTGGCGAAACTTCCCGCGGACACTGGTTTCTGACCGGACGGTTTGGTATAATGAAAAGTAGTCTGTCTGTGTGTAAGAACCATCGGCCGCATGCTGCACAACGGCGTCGGACCGATTTAAGAAAAAGGAGAAGAAAAACCTATGCACATTTCCACCACCTGGGTGGCGCGGCTGCGGCGCCCCCGCAACGGGCCGGTGTTCAACCGGCTGCTGGCCAGCTTTCTGGCCATGCTCATATTACCTTTTGCCACGCTGCTTTTTAACTACCTCTATGCCCGGGAACTGCTGCGCCAGGAAAACCTGAACTATCAGAATGCGGTGCTGATCCAGGCCCAGATGATGGTGGATGAAAAGCTGCAAAGTTTGCAGCAGTTTGCGCTGGACATGCAAAACGACCAGACCATAAGCAGCTTTTTGATGAGCCGCAATCTGTCCGGCAGCGAGCTGCAGATGGAAATCTGGCATCTGTCCCAGTACCTGGGCGGTTATGCGGCCACCTACCGGGATCTGTGCGAATGCTTTGTGTATTCCATTAGCTATGATTATCTCATCAGCGCCCGCAGTGCGGACTCGGGCGTCAGCTCCCAAGTTATCCGGATGGACAGCTGGGAACTCAACCGCCAGCTGCAGAAACTGCTGCTGGAACCCAGGCAGTTCTGCCAGTATGCCGTGCTGCGGGACGGAGCCAGCAGCGCGTTGGTCATGCTGCACTCGGTGCCTTTGTGGAGCACCGGCCAGAGTGAGGACGGCACCATCTGTCTGCTCATCGACACAGCCGGCCTGTTCCGCAACATCGCAGAGATGCAGGAACTGCAGGCCGGCCTGGTCTGCCTGCTGGATGAAAACGGCCAGGTGATTGTCAGTACCGGTGATACAGCGCTGCAGGGCAGCGTGGCCGAGGCCATCGCCCGGGGCGAGGGCTTTTTGACTATCAACGGGGCCCGGTACACCGTGTCGGTGGCGGATTCAGGTCTGAACGGATGGAGCTATCTGTCTATCCAGCCACAGCATGCGGTGCTGCCCCGGTTGCGCTTTACCCGCAACCTGAGCCTTGGAATCTTTGCCCTGGTGCTGGGCATCGGGATCGCAGCGGCCTACCTGCTGTCCCGCCGCAATTACCGCCCGCTAGAACACCTGATGGACGCGCTGCGCCGCCAGTCCGGGCTGCTGCGGGAACAGGCCGACAGCGATGAAAACGAGTTCCGCTTCATTGAGCGATCCGTGCAGGATCTCTCCGCCTCCATGGGGGCGATGCACGGGCTGCTGCAGGACGAAATGCCCCGCATCCAGGAAGGCATGCTGCTGCAGCTGCTGCACAACGCCGTTACCGACTTTGACGCCTACACCCAGACGCTGGCGGACATGGGCATTTTGCTGCCCTACCGGCGGTTTGGCGTGGCGGTGATCCACCAACCGGAAAACGAAGCGTTTGAGGAACAGGCCATCGTCAACGTCATTGCCAAAGAACAGCTGGTGAGGCTGATGCCGCCGACTATCCCGTACGCCACCGTGGGGGTGCAGAGCAATATGCTGGTGGTGATCCTCAACAGTGACGCTGAAGACTTTGAGGCTCTGGCAGCCAACGCCATGCAGGCCTTGGCCGACAGTCTGCGCAGCGAGTTCTCCCGCATGGTGGAAATTACCCTCAGCCGCATTGTGCCGGACATCCGCCGGGTGCCCCATGCCTACTATACGGCGGCCGAGACCAAGCCGGCTCATCCCGGCGGCGAGATCACGCTGCTCAGCCGCCAGCCTCCGGTGCGGGTGGAGCAGAGCTTGGACGAGATTGCCACCCCCCTGCGCAACTACGTGGCCACCGGCGATGTGGACCGTGCGCTACAGCTGCTGCAAACACGCTACCGCCACGGGATTGAGGGCCAGGCGCTGGCACCCCACACCCTGTGGGGATATTATGTGGGCATGCTGAACCTGATCACCAGCGCCTGCACGCTGGAAGAGGGAACGCCCCTGATGCCGGACGGCACCGACCCGCTGGCCGTGTTGTTTGTGCAGCAGACCGCCGCCGAGATGGAAGCAACGGTGGAACAGGTAATCCGACAGCTGTGCCAAGCGGTGCAGAACAACCAAAAGACCCATGCCACCCAGTTAACCGATCAGATTCTGGCCTTTTTACAGCGGGAATACGCTAACGGAGACCTGACACTGTCTTATGTGGCGGACCATTTTTACATTACCTCCAGTTACCTGTCTACCTTCTTCAAAGAAAACGTGGGGGATACCTTCCTGAACTATCTGACCAAGCTGCGCATTGACCATGCCAAGCAGCTGATCCGCACCACCAACCTGCCCATGGGGGAGATTGCCACCAAGGTGGGCTACGCCAGCGGTAACACCTTCACCCGCATCTTCAAAAAGGTGGAGGGCATCACCCCTACCCAATATCGGGAAAGCGGGCAATGATAGGAACGATACAGCGCTGAATCCAAAAAATGGCATAATCGGCTAAAAAAATGGCAACCCGCAAGGAGAAAAAAGGGACACAATCCAAAAACTTGCCGCTATACAAAACCATCGCTGCGCCGCATAATAGAGGCGATCCGGGCGCGGCGGTGCCGCCGCGCCGCAAATCATACGGTTACGAACAAGGAGAGAAGCAATATGAAACGGAAACAGTTCCTTTCCCTGGCGTTGGCGGGGGCCATGGCGGCAAGCTGCCTGGCCGGCTGCGGCGGCAGCGCCGGCAGCGAGGCCGGCAGCCAGGCGGCTGACAGCACAGCCGGCGCCGCCACCACCGAGACGGCCACCGGCGAGCCGGTACAGGCCAGTTACCCGCTGGCGGAGGGCGATAAGACCATCACAGTCTATATGAAGGACGCCACCAGCGGCGCCGTGAGCGACTGGAACAACATCAAGGCGTTCCGGGCGGCGGAGGAAAAGCTCGGGGTGAACATCGAGTTCATCCACCCGGCAGTGGGCAGTGAATCTGACCAGTTCAACCTAATGATCGCTTCGGGCAAATACCCTGACGTGATCCTGTGGGACTTCCGATCCAGTGCGATGAACCTTGAACAGTTGGTAGACACCGGCGTGCTGCTGAACATGGACGAACTGATCCGCACCTATGCGCCTAACTACCTCAAAGTGCTGGAGGGCAACGAGACCTTCCGCAAGGAAGGCACCGCCGACAGCGGCGAATACCTGGCGTTGTACTCATTCTCCGGCCGCGCGCCGGTCTCCAGCGGCCCAGCCATCCGTGCCGATCTGCTGAAAGAATACGGCCTGGAAGTGCCTGCCACGGTGTACGATTGGACCAACGTGCTGACCGTGATGAAGGAAAACGGTCACGCCTACCCGCTGACCACCGGCCAAAACCGGGACGGCAGCGTCTGGTTTGAGCTGCTGTTTTCCACCTATGATACCTCCAACAGTTGGTGCCTGGACCCCGCTACCGGCGAGGTGGTCTATGGCCCTGTGACCGAAAACTTCCGCAGTTACTTGCGTCAGCTCAACGACTGGTACAACGCCGGGCTGATCGACCCTGAGTTTATGACCAACGACGGTACCGCGATGAACGCCAAGCTCACCGACGGGCGCAGCGTGGCCGGTAATATGATGCTGTCCTACCACATCGGCAACATCACCAACGCCGCGCGGGAAACCAACCCCAACTTTGAATTTGTAGGCTGCCCCTGGCCGGTGCTGGAAGAAGGCGAGGAGCCCAAACTCATCTTCATCAACGGCGGGCAGTACTATTCCGGCAGCCAGGCGGCGGTCACCACCGCCTGCGAGGACCCGGTCCTAGCCACCCAGGTGTTGGACTACTTCTATTCTGAAGAGGGCAACGACCTGTTGTGCTGGGGCATCGAGGGCGAAAGCTACACCGTCAACGAAGACGGCACCAAGCAGTACACCGACAATATCATGAACAACCCCGACGGCAAGACCCCGCAGAAAGCCATTCTGGAATACGCGATCCCGCTGTACAACTTCTCCGACGTGATTCTCAACGATTCCTATGTGCAGATGGCCACCACTCTGCCCGAGCAGGCCACCGCGCGTGATACCTGGCTGGACGCCGATTTGAGTCAGAATATGCCGAAGTTGACCGTCGTTAGTGAAAACCAGAACGACTACAGCATGATTATGAACGATATTACCACCTATGTGCAGGAAATGTACATCCAGTTCCTCACCGGCCAGGCAGACCTGGACGCCGATTGGGAAAATTATGTGAACACCGTCAACGGTATGGGACTGGAAACCGCGCTCGAATATGAACGCGAAGCGTACAAACTGTACCAGGCACGCTGAGTTTGTCCCGGCGGGCGGCTCGTCCACTGAACGTTTTTTGACCAAAAAAGCAAACGATACAGCGTGCATACTGGAAAACTTGCCGCCCGAACCAAAAAACGGCCGGGTGCCCAAAAACGGCACAAAGCGAAAAAGGGCGGCGCAATCCAAAAACTTGCCGCTATACAAAACCGCCGCCCGGCTGCATAATAAAGGCAAGCTAAGGCGCGGCAGAATCGCCGTGCAGAGTATAAAGTCATTTTACAAAGGAGAGACGTACAGATGAAAAACAGAAACCGAATTCTTCCCCTGGCGCTGGCGGGGGCCATGGCGTTTGGCTGCCTGACCGGCTGCGGGGGCGCAAGCTCCGACAGCACGGGCGGGAACGCCGAATCCGGCACAGAGCAGGGCGCCACCAGCGAGGTGGCGTCCACCGAGGCGGAACCCGTTCAGGCCACCTACCCGCTGGCTGACGGCGACAAGACCATCACCGTGTATATGCGGGATGCCACCAGCGGTGCAGCCGGCGACTGGAACAACATCAAGGGTTTCCAGAAAGCGGAAGAAATCCTGGGCGTGGACATTGAGTTCATCATGCCGGCGGTGGGCAGCGAGGCCGACCAGTTTAACCTGATGATTGCCTCGGGCGAATACCCCGACATCATTATGTGGGACTTTAACTCTACCCCCCCATGACGCTGGACCGGATGGTGGATTCGGGCATTTTGCTGGATATGGATTCCTATATTCGCCAGTACGCCCCCAACTACCTGGCCCTGCTGGAAACCAACGAGGGATACAAGCTGGAGGGCACCGCTGACAACGGCCACATGCTGGCTATGTACGGCTTCAACCAAAACCTGCCCATCTCCGGCGGCCCAGCCATCCGCGCCGACCTGCTGGAAAAGTACAATTTGGAAACCCCGGTCACGGTAGATGACTGGACCAACGTGATGACTACCATCAAGGAACAGGACCCCACCGTCGAATATCCGTTGACCACCGGCAAAAACCGGGATGGCAGCGTCTGGTTTGACATGCTGCTGCCTGCCTACAAGACCGCCCAGAGGTTCTGCCTAGACGATGAGACCGGCGAAGTGGTCTATGGCCCTGCCACCGATAACTTCAAGGAATACCTGACCAAGCTCAACGAGTGGTATAACGCCGGACTGATCGACCCGGAGTTTATGTCCAACGATGGCACCTCGATGAACGCCAAGCTCACCGACGGCCGCAGCATCGCGGGCAGCTTGCAGCTCAACTACCACATCCTGAACATCACCTCTGCCGCCCGGGAGACCAACCCCGATTTCACCTTTGAGGGCGCCACCTGGCCCGTGCTCAATGAGGGCGACCGTCCCTCTTTCCCGATGGCGGACGGCGTGTACTACTCCGGTGGGCAGGCGGCTATCACCTCCGCCTGCGAGGACCCGGTTCTGGCCACCCAGTTCATCGACTTCTTCTACTCGGAGGAAGGTCAGCTTTTGCTGGACTGGGGCATTGAGGGCGAAAGCTACACCGTCAACGATGACGGCACCAAGCAGTACACCGATACCATTATGAACAACCCTGACGGCAAGACCCCGGCCCAGGCCATCCTGGAATTCTCCATTCCGATGTACGGCTTCTGCAACCAGATCCGGGAAGATTCCTACGTCCCGATGGTCACCACCTTGCCGGAGCAGGCAGTGGCGCGGGAGCGCTGGCTGGATGCCGACTGGGGTGTGAATATCCCGCGGCTGAATGTGGCCGCCGATGTACAGAGCGACTACACCATGTTGATGAACGACATCACCACCTATGTGCAGGAAATGTACATTCAGTTCATCACCGGGCAGGCTAGCTTGGATACCGATTGGGAATCCTATGTCAACGGCCTCAACGGCATGGGCCTGGAAACCGCTACCCAGTATATGGCGGATGCCTATGCCCTGTACCAGCAGCGCTGACCGGCTTAATTGAATCAAACCCAAGGCGTCTGCGGGTGGTTCCCGCAGGCGCCCGATTTTTAGGAGGTGTTTTCCCCATGGGCAAAAATCCCGAGGCACAGTATCGCCGCTATCGCCCTGACTATTCCGGTATGACGGTGGAAGAGCTGCCTTTTTGCACCATGCCCAACCTGTTTGGCCAACCGGTCACACTGGCAGCCGACTTGATCCGCGCCGAAATAGACGACCAGAGCGCCTGCCTGCCGGTGGTTATCTTTGTGCATGGCGGTGGCTTTGTCGAACCCAACGATAAACGCCAGGCCTACATTTCCCGCTTTGCGAAAACTCTGACCGGGGCTGGGTATGCGGTACTCTCACCGGATTACCCCCAGTATGACAGCACGGAACAGATGCAAGCCCAAGGGGAGGAACTGCGGGCTGCCCGCACGGCTGGACAGGCAGTACATGAACTATACTTCTGGCTGACCCGCCACGGCGCGGACCACGGCTTAGACGCTGGCCGCATTGCCTTGATGGGCGGCAGCGCCGGCTCTATGGCGGGGTTTTATGCCATTGCCGACCACCCTGGCGATCAGTACCGGCTGTTCGCCAATTTGTGGGGTGTGCCTGACCCGTTGCCGCCGCTGCAAAACTTCCCGCCCGTGGTGTCGGTACACGGCACGGCCGACCCGCTGGTTCCCTATGCACGGGAAGCCGCCCTGCAGGAAGGCTTTGAGAAGGCCGGCGTGCCGCACACCCTGGTCACGCTGGACGGCGCAGGGCACACCCCCATCGGCCAGATGGCCCAATACATGCCGGCCCTGCTCGACTGGCTGGCCCGTACCATGCAACCCATACCGACCCCGTAAAGGAGGCACCCCATGCGTACCATCACACCTTTGACCGACGGCTGGCAGTATGCCGTCTGCGAACCTTTGAATGATACCGCCGCCCTGCCGGTCTGCTGCGACTGGCAGCCGGTGGCACTGCCCCATGTCTGGAACCGGGATATCCCCAGTGAGGCCGGCCCTCGGGCCTACCGATGCACCCTGCCGCTTGCCCCCCGGCCCGGCCGGGCGCTGTTTTTCTGCTTCGAGGCGGTGGGCGGCTTGGCCCGAGTCTGGCTCAACGGCCAGTGCCTGGGGCAGCACAAGGGCGGATATTCTCGCTTTTGCTTGGATGTGTCCGGCGTGGCCCGCCCGGGTGAAAACGAACTGCTGGTCCTGACCGACAACACGCGCGACGGGAGCTGGATCCCAACCGGCGGCGACTTCAATAACTACGGCGGCATCTACCGGCCTGTCAGCCTCATCGAGACTGACGACACCCACTTTGACCTGTTGTACTACGGCACCTGCGGCGTGGAGCTTACCGCCATGGCGGACGGCACCGTCACCCTCAAAGCCCGGCTGGCCGGGGACTTGACGGGCGCACAGGTGGCATATGCCCTGTGGGACGGTGATACTCTGTGTGCTGAGGCCCTGTGCCCGGCCGCCGCCCCGACCGCGCTGCTGCGGGTGGCCAACCCCCATTTGTGGAACGGCCGGAAGGACCCGCACCTGTACCGCTGCACCGCCCGGCTGCTGCGGGAGGGGGTCTGCCTGGACGAAGTGTCGCTGCCCTTCGGCTTCCGCAAAATTGAGATGACGGCAGACAGGGGCTTTTTCCTCAACGGCCAACACCTGACTGTCTGCGGTGTGGCCAAGCACCAGGACCGGGCGGGCTGCGCCTGCGCCGTCACTGAGGCTGACCAGGCTGAGGACATCGCCCTTATTACCGAGTTGGGGGCCAACGCCGTGCGCCTGTCCCACTACCAGCACCCGGCGGCTACCTATGACCTGTGCGACCGCGCTGGCCTCGTGGTTTGGGCCGAGATTCCGCTGCTGGCGCTGCCCGACGGCAATGAACCGCTGTTCGAAAACGCCAAGCAGCAGCTCACCGAACTGATCTTGCAGTGCAGGCACCATCCGTCCATCTGCTTCTGGGGGGTCGAAAACGAGATCGCGATTCATGGCGAATCCATCGAGATGTACCGCAAGGTGGCCGAGCTCAACGATCTGGCCCACGCCCTCGACCCCACCCGCCCCACCACGCTGGCCAACCTTTACTGCGTGCGCAACAACAGTCAGCTTAACCAGATCACCGACATGGTGGGGTACAACATCTACTATGGCTGGTATTACGGAAAACTGACCGATTACGGTCCGTTTTTGGACAGATTCCACGCCGACAACCCCACCGTGCCGGTAGGTATCTCCGAATACGGCGCCGACTGCTCGGTGAATCTGCACCGCGACGACCCTCAGGTGGGCGACTACTCGGAGGAATTTCAGTGCCGCTACCACGAAGCCGCCTACCCGGCTTTCCGCGCCCGGAACTTTGTCTGGGGCAGCTTTGTGTGGAATATGTTCGACTTCGCCAGTGGCATCCGCCAGGTGGGCGACATGAAGGGGCTGAATTGCAAGGGGCTGGTCACCTACGACCGAAAGACCCGCAAGGATGCCTTCTACTATTACAAGGCCTGGTGGTCCGGCACTCCCTTCGTCCACCTGTGCGGGCGGCGCTACGTCCGCCGCTGCGGCGAAACCACTGCCGTCAAGGTTTATGCCAATGTACCGGAAGTGACCCTCTCGCTCAATGGGCAGGAGATAGCCACCCGGTCGGGCGACAAGGTCTTTGTGTTTGACAACCTGCCCCTGCGCTGGGGCGAAAACACCGTCACCGTCACTGCCGGGGACTTGCGCGACGAGATGACCCTGACCCGAGTGGCCGAACCCGAAAAAAGCTATCTCTACGACAACCCCAATCCCGGCTTCAACGTCGAAAACTGGTTTACTCTCGAACAGGGGGAGGAGGACCTCTTCCCGGCGGACTGGTTCTCCATCATGGACGAGATGGGTGACCTGAAAGCCTGCCCCGAAGCCTGGGCTTTGTTGGAACAGGAAGTGCCCAAGATCACCGGCGACCCGCGGGGACTCTCGATGCCGCGGATGAGCCTGCTGCGCATCATCAACCGCATGTCCAGCCAGTTTACCGAGGATTTTGTCAAGGAACTGAACCGGAAACTTAACGCTATCCCAAAACCGAACAAGGAGGGAGTACGATGACCCGCCAGACCCCCTGCGGCCCCATTGCCGGCGCCCCGGCGCGCACGCCGGGCGTTACGGCCTACAAGGGCATCCGCTACGCCACGGCGGGGCGGTGGCAGTACCCCGTGCCCGTCACCCGGTGGGACGGCTGCTACCGGGCCGACCATTTCGGTCCCAACGCGATGCAGCAAAGCGCCTTTGTGCCCGAAGCGCACAACGGCCGCGACCCGTTTTACTACCATGAATTTCGCGAAGGGCTGCCCTACACCTACGCCGAGGACTGCCTGTTTTTGAACATCTGGGCCCCCGACGATGCCAGAAACGCCCCGGTCATTCTCTACCTCCATGGCGGGGCATTTTTGGGCGGTTCCGGCTGGGACAAATGCTTTGACGAACCCGCCTGGACCCGCGCAGGGGTGGTGGCCGTCACGGTCAACTACCGGCTGGGACCGTTGGGCTACGCCTGCCTGCCGGAGCTGGCCGCCGAGGCCGGTCACGCCGGCAACTACGGCTTGTACGACCAGTTGTGCGCGGTGCAGTGGGTGCACGACAACATCGCGGCCTTCGGCGGCGACCCGGGCAACATCACGCTCATGGGCCAGAGTGCCGGGGCCCGCAGTGTGCAGATGCTCTGCTCGACAACCGCCACCGCGCCGCTTGTGCGCCGCGCGGTGATGTCCAGCGGCGGCGGGGAACCCTCAGTGCTGTTTGCAGGCGACCGCCGTATGGAGAGCCAGTACGATTTCTGGACCGCCTGGCGCGAGGCCGCCGGTGCCGCCAGCCTGGATGAACTGCGGGCGCTGCCGGTCCGGGTGCTGTTCGACGCCCTCAACCGATGCTTTGGCGCGCAGGGGTTCGGGGCGGTCATGGCGCACATGGGCCCGGTGTGGGACAACGCCCTGTTCTCGGCGGGCGGCCCCACCCTGGTCGTGCCCTACCTGGCTGGCGGCAACAGCGAGGATATGCGCCCTGAACTGGCCGCCGACGCACTGGCCTGGTGCCGCCGCCAACCCGTACCCAGCTACGCCTGGTACTTTAGCCATCCATTGCCCGGCGATGATAAGGGCGCCTGGCACAGCGCCGACCTGTGGTACTGGTTCGGCACGCTGGCCAATGGCTGGCGGCCCTTCACCGAAGCCGACCGCGCGCTGTCCGATGCGATGGTCGGCTACCTTATCAACTTTGCCCGCACCGGCGACCCCAACGGCTCCGGCCTGCCCGCCTGGGAATCCGCCCGAACCACCGGCCGTGTGCTGCGTTTGGACACTCCGGCCCCTGCTATGGCCGAGCCCCGGGCGGGCGGTACCAGCGTGTTCGGTTGGTAGGTCCCTGCACCCGCACAAGACGAGAAAGAGGCACTTTGCATGCAAAAGATCGACGTACATGTTCACGCGGCGCTGCACCGGCAGCCCCGCCGCCCTAGCCCCCGTAACCCCGAGGACTGTTACCTGGCTGAGCCGCCGGAACTGCTCGCCCACCTGGAAAGCCAGGGGATCGGCCGGGCGTTGGTGATGAGCAGCGGCACCCGTGACCCCGAAACCGGCAACGACGCCTGCTGCCGTATGGCTGCCGCCCACCCCAGCCGCCTGGGATGGATGGCCAACATCGAAGCTGATACGCCGCCCGAGGCGGTGGCTGGGGTACTGGCCGAATGTAAGGGGCGGGGCGCCGTGGGCATCGGGGAGCTGGCTGTCAACGAGTGGATGGACAGCCCCCGGCTGGAAGCGGTGTTTGCCGCCGCCGAAACCCTGGGGCTGCCCGTGACCATCCATATGAGCCCCGAACCCGGCTATCAATACGGCGTCTGCGACCGCCCCGGCCTGCCGCTACTGGAGCAGACGCTGCGCCGCCACCCGGGGCTGCGCCTGCTGGGCCACAGCCAACTGTTCTGGCTGGAAATTTCCGGCGATTGCCCACGCCAGGGCAACGACGCCCGCAGCCGCATGGGCCGCGGCCCGGTGACCCCCGGCGGCCGGGTACCCGCTCTGCTGGCGGCCTGCCCGAACCTGTATGCCGACCTGAGCGCGTTCAGCGCCTCCTGCGCGATTTTGCGGGATGAAGCTTTCGGGCTGGCGTTTTTGGAAACCTGGCAGGACCGCCTGCTCTACGGCACCGACACCCTCAACCGGCACCAGGTATTCCCACTGGGCCGCTTTTTGGACCGGGCGGTGGCCGACGGCCGGCTCAGCCGCACCGCCTATGAAAAAATCTGCCGGAAAAACGCCCGGCAACTCTTCCATTTGTAACAGGAGGAACCCCACATGGTCAATCTCAAAGCCAAACCGTTTTTTCTCACCGACGACCAGATCCGCTGGGTGGAGGAATCCATCGCCAACATGACGCTAGATGAAAAACTCGGCCAGTTGTTTGTCATCCTGCAAGCCCGGCCGGGCTTTGGCGAAAACCAGATCGAGGCGCTGCTGGCCCAGTCCCACATGGGTGGGCTGCGCTGGCAAAACGGCGGCGGCAAGGCGGATATTTACAGGCAACTGGCCGCCTTCCAGAAGCACAGCAAGCTGCCGCTACTCATCGCGGCCAACTGCGATGACGGCGGCAACGGCGCGGCGCCCGAAGGAACTTTTGTGGCCACGGCGGCCGAGTGCGGCGCTGGTGCGGGCACCGAAAACGCCTACCATGTGGGCCTGGTCGCAGGGCGCGAGGCCAGCGCCGTGGGCGCCAACTGGATGTTTAACCCCGTGGTGGACGTGTATAAGAACTGGCGCAACACCATTGTCAATACCCGCAGCTTCGGTTCCAACCCTGACAAGGTCATCGCCAACGCGCGGGCCTACATCCGCGGCGTCAAGGACGCCAACCCCAACATGGCCTGCACCATCAAACATTTCCCCGGCGACGGCGTCGAGGAGCTGGACCAGCACCTCGTCATGGGCGTCAATTCCTTGAGCGTTGAGGATTGGGAAGCCAGTTTCGGCAAAGTCTACCGTACCCTCATCAACGACGGCGCCGAGGCGGTCATGGTCGGCCACATTGCGCTGCCTGCCATGTCCCGCAAGCTGCGCCCCGGCATCCAGGATAAGGACATCCTGCCCGCGACCCTTGCGCCCGAGCTGATTACCGACTTGCTGCGGGAGGAACTTGGCTTTAACGGCGTCGTCATTACCGACGCCTCTCATATGGTGGGCATGACCGCCATGGCCCGGCGACGGGACGCCGTGCCCGGCGCGATCATCGCCGGCTGCGATATGTTCCTGTTCGCCAACGACATCGACGAGGACATCTCCTTCCTGCGCGCAGCCTACGAGCGCGGCGACCTGACCGAGACACGCCTGTCCGACGCGCTGCACCGCATTCTGGGCCTCAAGGCCAGGCTGCGCCTCAACGAACGGCGCATGCCTGCAGAGAGTGCCCTCGACTGCATCGGCTGCGCCGAGCACAGGGCCTGCACCGCCGCCGCGGCCGACAGTTGCATCACGCTGGTCAAGGATACCCGCGGCAACCTGCCCATCGACCCACAGGCGAAAAAGCGGGTGTTCCTGGTCTATGTCGGCTCTACCCCCACGACCAAGGGCTACAAGGGCGACCCCACCAAACAGGTCGTCATCGAGGAGCTGGAACGCGCCGGGTTCGAGGTGGATGTCTGCCCCAATTTCCACGCGCTGGAAATCGAGAATGGCGTATCACCGATGAACTTTGTCAGGATGCTGGCCCACAGTCCGCGGGCGGACTTTGTCAAAAACCACGATTGGGCGCTCATTGTGCTCAACGTCAAGGGCTATGCGCAGGAAAACAACGTCCGGGTTCGCTGGAGCTGCAACCACAGCCTGGAACTGCCCTGGTACAACGAGGAGGTTCCCACCATTGCCATGAGCCTTAACTACACCAACCACCTGGTCGACATTCCTCAGGTGCATACCTTCATCAATGCCTACGCGCCAAACCGCACCCATATCCGCGCGGCCATTGAAAAGATCACCGGCCAAAGCGCTTTTTGCGGCACTGCTGACGAAAGCGTGTTCTGCGACCGCTGGGACACCCGTTTGTGAGGAGGCTTCGCCATGATGACGTTACAGGATTTTGCCAAACAGCGTGACTTTCTTGTCTGCGTGGACTCGGATGGATGTGCAATGGACACGATGGATGTCAAGCACATCCGCTGTTTCGGTCCCTGTCTGGTCCGGGAATGGGGGCTTGAAGCCTGGACTGAGCCAATTTTGAAGCGCTGGAACGAAATCAACCTCTATTCGATGACCAGGGGCATCAACCGCTTCAAGGCGCTGGCCGAATTCCTGGGGGAGACCAATGCCTGGTATACCCCTATCGAAGGGGTGGAGGAACTTGTTGCCTGGATCGGGTCTGCGCCGGAGCTCTCCAACGCGGCGCTGGCCGAGGCGGTCAAAACTGCCCGAGGTCCCGCGCTGGCCAAGGCGCTGAGCTGGTCGAAGGCCGTCAATGCCGCCATCGATGCGCTGCCCGAGAGTGAAAAGAAGCCTTTCCCAGGTGTGGCGGAGGCTCTGGCCACCGCCCATGCCGCGGCGGACGTGGCGGTGGTGTCCAGCGCCAACCGCGAAGCCGTCGAAGAGGAATGGGCCCGCTGCCGCCTGTTCGCCTCGGTGGATGTGCTCTGCTGCCAGGATGCCGGTTCCAAGACGGCCTGCATCGCCCAACTGAAAGAGAAAGGTTACGCACCCGACCACATCCTGATGGTGGGCGACGCCCCCGGCGATCAGGTGGCTGCCGAAAAGAACAGCGTTTATTTTTACCCTATTCTGGTGCAGCACGAAGCCGAGAGTTGGGCAGGGTTCATCAAAACCGCGCTGCCTGCCTTGACGAGCGGGTGTTACGCGGCCTGCCAAGATGAACAAAACAAAGCCTTTCGCCGCAATCTGGGGATGCCGACAGCACGTGCATAACGCTTGACGCAGTCCGTTTTGTACGCGTCACAATCGACACTTGTCCAGATGCTAGGAGGTCTTTGCATGAAATCCAAACCCCCGTTCAAATCCCACGACCTCACGCTGCCCGCCTGGGGTCCCTACACCAAAAAGTACAGCGGCATTTCCCACATTCCGGCGGCCAACGATGGCGTGCGGTTTGACCTGGCCGTTTTCCCCGGGTACTACCGCCGCCGGGTGGACGTGCCCAACGTCACCTTTGAAAGCGGCTTCCACCCCTGGGCCGCGGCGCCTGACCTGAGTTGCTATACCCTGCGTCACGAGCTGGAATGGCAGGACAGAGTTTATGCCGATATTTCGTTCGCCCCCCTGGGCCCCGACGCTCGGCTGATCCGCGCCGAATTGTGCAACCACACCGACGCGCCACAAAATCTGGTGCTCCACTACATGGCCAGTGCCTGGGACCCCACCCCCAGCGGTGGCCGCTTCGAAATCCGCGGCGCACACATCGCGTTGCCAGAGAACGCGGCCTTCTGCCTAGCCCGGGACTATGACGAGTTGCAGTTTGCTGTCCCGCGCCCGCTGGACCATCTGAATTTCGACGGCTTGCGCCGCGCCGAGGAAGCCGTGACTGATTTTGTGGTTGGCTACGGTGTGGGGCAGGGCTTTGGCGGCGCAGGCGGGTGCGATCGCTGGGGTCACCGGCGCCCCAACGGCTGCGGAGACACCGTGCGGTACACCTTTTCGCTGCCCGCATCGGTTGCCTGCCCCTGCCTGGGGGTGCGGTATGTGAACCCTTGCTCCGAAGCCGCCGTGTTTACCGTGTCGGGCGGCAGTACGCTGTCGCTGCCACCTGCCACCGAGCCTGCTTTGGCCTGGGTGGCGCTGGACCACCCGCTGCCTGCGGGACCGGCGACGCTGACCCTTACCGCCGCTGGCTGCGGCGATGCCAAACTGGACTGCCTGGTGCTCTGCGAGGAGACCAGGTGGGCTGGTTTTGTCGTTACGCCGCGGGGCAGCGGGGCGTGCCCAGTCCTGACACCATACCCGGATGAGCGGTTCCTCACGCTGCAATGCCCCCACATCCGGGAATCTTATGGTCTGCTGTGGGGGCCGGGTGATGTGGAGCTGCGCCAGATCGAAAACGACGAGCTGGATGTGTTCTTGCGCTACACCGTGCAGGATCATGTGAACGCCACGCTGCGCGGCAACGGCCGTGGCCATTACACCGATGTGTTTTACCGCCCTGTGCCACTCGCCCCCGGCGAGACTCGGGTGCTGTATGGCGCGGTGTGCTGTGCCGCCACGCCAGCTTTGGTGGCCGCCCGCTGCCGGGAACTGGCAGCCCGGGTTGGCGGCTTCGAATCCGTCTGGCGGCAGGCGGCCCGGGCATTGCGCCCAGACACAATCCTGCCGGAAGGTGAACCCTACCGGCTGGGGCAGCAGCTCATGCAGGCGACGCTGTGCACCAATGTGGTCTATCCGGTGTATACCCGCCGCCAGTACATCCGCCACAATACCCCCGGCCGCTGGTGGGATAGCCTGTACACCTGGGATTCCGGATTCATCGGCATCGGGCTGGCTCAGTATTCGCTGCGCCGCGCCTACGACTGCCTGAACACCTACCTCACTCCCGAAGGAGACGACGAGGCGGCCTTTTTATTTCACGGCTCGCTGGTACCTACCCAGTTCTACCTGTTCGCTGAATTGCTCAACCGCACCGGCAGCCGGGACCTAGCCGCCGCCTGTTACCCCTCGCTTCGGCAATATTATGTCTTTGTCAGTGGGCAGGCCGGTGGTTCAACCACCGCCAACCTGGGCAGCGGGCTGCTGCGTCCCTGGGATTACTTTTACAATTCCGGTGGTTGGGACGACTACCCGCCGCAGAAGGAAGTCCGCCAGCGTCACCTGCAAGCGGTGTGCACGCCGGTGGTCACCACGGCCCATGCGATCCGCTGCGCCCGCATCTTGGCCTACACAGCCGGTTTGTTGGACTACACCGATGAGGCTGCCCGCTGGCAGGCGGATGCCCGCCGCTTCACGGCGGCGCTGCAGCGCTACGCCTGGGACGAGAGGACTGGCTACTTTGGCTATGTGCTCCACGACCAGGCCGGGCAGCCGACTGGACTGCTGCGGGACGAACACGGCGTTAACTTCAATATGGGCCTGGGCGGGGCGTCACCGCTGTTTGCCGGTGCCTGTACCTCCGCCCAGGCCGCGAAACTTTGGGCCAAACTGCAGGACGACACCCGCCTGTGGACTGACTGCGGCCTGTCGACTGTAGATCGGAGCGCCCCTTATTACCGGCACGACGGTTACTGGAACGGTGCGGTCTGGATGCCTTACCAGTGGATGTTTTTCAAGGCGGCGTTGGACGATGGCCTGCCGGATTTTGCCTTTCGCATCGCCGATACGGCGCTGCGCCTGTGGCAGAACGAGTGTGCCCGGAGCTACCACTGCTTCGAGCATTTTATGATCGAGAGCGGCCGCGGCGCCGGCTGGCACCAGTTCGGTGGACTGTCGGCACCGGTGACCCACTGGTACGCAGCCTACTACCGCCCCGGCACGCTGACGACCGGTTTCGACACCTTTGTGCGCCGTGCTGATTGGCAGCCCGGCTGCACCGGTCTGACCGCCACGCTGGATGCTACCCGGGCCGGAAGGTTCACCGTGCTGGCGGTCCTGGCCCCCGGCAAGGTGCAGATGCAGGCGTCAGCTCCCGCTGTTTGCACAGAACGCTACCCCGGATTGTGGGAGCTAACTTTTGCGCCGGAGACTACCGGCCCGTTGCACTTCACCTTAGCGTGAACCGGCACCCTTCGCGTCGGTCAGATGCCGCGGAACCGCGCCTGTTTTTTTCGATCTCAGTGCGACGCGCAGCCGAGGACCGGGCTCGCTCAGGTTGCATAGCCTGCCCGGATAAGCGGGCGCTGTACCACCTGCCCGGGCGAACAAAAAACGAAGCTTTCCGCCGTAATCCAGGGGTGCCGCAAAGGAAGGCACAAAGAAATCATCCATTCGTGAATAAAACGAGGCGTACCACCTCACCAGCCGCCACCCGTGCATCCGGCACAAACCCCTGGTCCAGCCAGTAGGCCAGGCGGAACTGGCTGAGCGGGTCACTCAGCGGGACTTCGATTACCAGCCGCGGACAGCAGGCTTGGCAGAAGGTGAGCACGTATTTGGAAGCACCTGCGAAACGGGGACTTGTATAGGACCCCCACATGGTGGCGCGGAGCAGCGGCGTGGAGGCCGTTGCCTTCGCGCCGCCTTTTCTTTTATTGGCGGCGGGATAGTCGTCCGATGCGGGCAACTGCAAGACGAACCAAGCCACGGGGCGGCCGTTGGCTTCCATCAGGAAACATTGCCCGGCGCTGATCCAGCCGACGAGGGATTGGGTCAGCGTTTCCAATCGGGATTCAAAGGTCGGAACATGGCTTTTGTCAACGCCTGCTTGTGTAGCGTCGAACTGGCAGCGGTCCTTGCAGATTTGCAATAGCGTCGGAAAGTCTTTCGCCAGGGCCGGGCAGATCGTGATTTGGGGTAGCTCCATGCCGGTCGAATTGCGATAATTGTTTGCAGCGTTTGTGCGGGAGGTTTGCGCCATTTTTTCGCAGTATGCTTCATAGGTGGGATCGTCCGCAGCCCAAGCCCAGCCTGATTGGCAAGCTCGGTTTGCGTCAGGCCTTTTTCTCTGCGGGCGCGGCGGAGCTTTTCACCGAATGTCATGGAATGCCTCCTAAACTGTGCGGATATAACGCATAGAATGAAAAACAAGAAAGTGCGAAATATCCGCATAATTAGTATACGAAATTCCGAATACAAAATCGAGCCGGCGCGATAGGGGCGTAAAGGAGAGCCTATAGCAAGAGCACGTTATCACCTAAATATAAATCCGGACGAACTCAACGGGTGGTATCACACGGGTGATACCACTGTTGCGGGGTACGAAGAGAACGGTATCACCCGTATGATACCGTTTGCTCCGGCAGGGATTCCAATAGGAATCCTAACGCGGGAATCCAGCTTGGGATAGGTGGGCAACTATACTAGCAAAACCAGCAAAAATCCTTGTTTTCCAGCCCAGTAAGTATCGCAAGCATGGGCGAAGTGTTGCCACAGGGCAACCCGCCGAAAAGCCTACGGGGACAGCCCCGAACCCCTGTGAGGCTGCGAGCGCATGAGAAAGCGCAG
>QRFC01001068.1_pt1 | contig 23790 bp, 27 predicted proteins | sample 1861061 | NCBI WGS metagenome assembly QRFC01 (sample SAMN09711282, study PRJNA482702) | Human gut metagenome, whole genome shotgun sequencing project.
GAAAAATAAAAAAATTTCCGAGCTGAAAAAGCCCGGAAAGCCTTGATGACACTGCGTTTGACGCAGTGTCATCAAAATTGGCTGACCATGATGGTGGAGAGCAGCGGACTCGAACCGTTGACCTTCCGCGTGTGAGGCGGACGCTCTAACCAGCTGAGCTAGCCCTCCAAAACTTTTCGTAAGAAAAAGTACCGTAAACTTGTCAAATTTCACAGTTTTCTTAACTCCTATATGATAGCATACTACAAGCAAAAATGCAAGCAAAATTTTAAAATCGTTAGACTCAATGTGGCCAGTGTGCTTTTTGTGTGCTTTAGAAAATGGCGAAAATGCTTGTGTTCATGCGGCTTTCAGGCAACGTGGGCATCATAAAACCGGCAGAAACAGCTCAATTAGTCCTTTGCTCTGTAAGGTGGCCTGTCAACATACCGGCTTAATGAGAAAACACGGCGAAAAAATGCCTCGCGTATTGACTTTCTGATTAACGCTGCGATAGTATATGAACGTAGAAAGGGGCGTGGTTAGATGGGAAAAACGCTGTTGCATATGGTGCTTGATTAGATTATGAGAAGGATATCGCTCCGTATCGCTTCGTCCAGATATATTCGGGTGTCGGGAGCGGCAAAAACTTATGGGTGCAAAAACTGGTGGAGGCCGGCAGTCATGTTCTCCTTATAACTTCCCGCCAGATCACTGCGGACGCACAGGCCAAGAAGCTTGATGCTTCCCGATGGATAAATCTTGACCAGCTTCTTGACGTCGATGAGCGGGAATTTGAATTTCTGTATTCGGACATTGTCCATAACGTCGTCTGCACGAACTCAGGTCTTGAGAAATTTGTGCGCCATCATTTTTCGGTCGATGACCCTCGAACACATTTATGGAACAAATTTGACTACATCATACTCGATGAAGCCCACTCCTTATCCACCGACGCTACATTTTCCGATGCGCCATTTTATGTAGAGAAGTTTCTCGACTACGCAATTCGTCACAGCGGTTCTTCATGCCGTTACATATTTATGACCGGAACATTAGCGCCCATCAAATGGCTGCTCAATGATTACGCCGACGAGGTTCATCTAGCCGATTATTTTGAAAAATGCGAACACGTCGTTCCGAAAGAAGTCTGCCTTATAAACGGGAAGAGCGCCAAAAAGATACTCGTCAATTCCATTCGTGCCGGTCGTCGTATCGTGTACTTCGCAAATACCATAAAAAGCATGACTCAGCTGATAGACTATCTCAAAGACAACGGCATATCAGAGCACAATATAGGCGTTATGTATGCCAGCGACAATGACGACAAGAATTTTTCCGCCGAGCTTGTAAAACGTAAAGCCGCCATATACAAGTCGCTGAAGGAAAACGAGACAGTTCCCCATGATATAAAGCTCTTCATCGCAACGACAAAATGCAAAGAGGGCATCAATATTATGGACGAGGACATATCAACCATGTTCTCAGAAAATCATTACTACATTGATTTAGTCCAAATGGCGGGGAGAGTGCGCAAGGGGCTTAACAAGCTGTATGTCATTTATGACGCTAAGCAGAACAACGACAGCTTTTCCCGTTTTGACGCAGAGATAAACAGAGAATGTGTCACAGCAGTGAATGACGCATATTCAAAGTACGTCGCCGAACGCAGGAAGCACGGCAATACCGTCAATACTGTTCCATTGATAAAGCGTGTAGAAAACATGTTCCGGTGTATCAGAGTCAACCCCATCACACAAGCTTTCGAGACATACGAGGGGAGAATCAATGGCATTATGATATTCTTTCTCGCGCCCTTTGCTGACGCAAAGCGGCACGATTTGTCTGCCTATTGCTTGCGCAATAATCAGCCAAAAACTTGATTTTTCATATTGTCGCGGGGACGCTTTCTCCGTGCGATTTGTCGTGACTTCGAGCGGGAGTATTCTGCGAGTATAATGCTGGCAAATCCGATTGCTTTTTTGAGTTGGCAGCGGCATGCTCCCGCACGTATTGACATATAGGAAAAATATGCTATACTTATATCACGCTAGGAAACAACTGAATACTGACCTATAAGAGATGCGCGAGGGACAAGCCCGATGACCGCACAGCAACCTCCCGGAGAGAAAGGTGCTAACGCTTGTATGATAGGTATGCCCTGTCCCGCGACAGGATTTTTTGCACCTATTTTCGGGAGTAATGAAGAACGGAGGAGCAAAAATGACTAACGATGCAGTGTATGAAGTATCAACGCAGTGGGGCAGCATACGGCTCGACGAGCAGTCTTATCAGGATTATCTCGACGGGCGCTCGTGGCTGAGCTCGGCTTTTGACGTCATGGGAACAGCTAAGACAATGGCAGCGACTGTGGAAGCTTGCCCTCGGGACATCTCAAGGCAAGCGATAAGCTACAGGAGCGAAGCGGATAAAGCTGGCGTGTGGGAAACTGTTCAGCATGGCTTTCCCGGTATGGCAGTTCAGATTCCGTATAGGAGGCGTATGTCTGACATAGGCATAGATGAACTGAATCTGTCTGTGCGCGCAAGCAACGGGCTTATGAGAGCGGGAATAGATACACTCGGCAAGCTCAATGAAATGATGAAAACGGATCGCGGCATTGCGGGTATAAGAAATCTTGGAACTAAGAGCGTAAAAGAAATCGGCAGAGCTTTTTTGTGCGTGGTGTATTCAATGCTGTCGCCATACGAAAAGGCGCAGTATTGGCAGCGCCTGATAGACAAGCCGCAGACAAACGGACAGGAGGTATGAGCCATGACACCGGATTTCGATTTCAACCACGACGGCAAGGTCGATATGCAGGATGTACACCTGTATGAGGATATCTTCAGAGAAGAGAGCGGGAACAGCAAGTCAAGCCATGGCAACAGCACCGGCGGACATATGAGCGGGAGAGCCATTATAGGGGCGTTTCTGTCGGCAGCATATCTCGGAGCATTTCTGCAAGGCTCGGTCGGAGTCAATTTCTTTACGCTTGTTCTCGGCATAGTCAGCTTTTTTGTGCTGATAGCGTGCTTGTTTTCCGGTAAGTGAGCCGGAAGCGAAACAGGCATGAAAAATCAATAGTCTGCAACAAAAAACGCGGCCACGGGGATTAACCTTGTGGCCGCGTATAATTTTAGACGTGTCATAATGTTTTACATAGGAAATATCAGCCTTCCATTTTGTAAGCGCGGAATTAAATCCCTGCCTGTTTGAGTTAAGAGAAACTCTGTTTTGTAGATATGATATTACATCGTGCTTTGTACATTTTCCTTCATCAATCAGCGCCTTTAAAATCTTTTGCCGTTGGTAAGCAGATAGACCAACTGTTTCACTGACAGAATATTCCCCATCCGCTCGCGTCGATATCAAGGCCATAATATACCCTTCCAAGCCAATCAAAATTCTCATCATAGGCTTCATTACATTTCCACTTGCCTATAATCGGGTCATTGCCGGATCTCAGCGTAGTCTTCACGCCGCATCCTGCCAAACCTACTGCTATTGCGGTGAACATGGCCGTGAGGGCAATTATACTGATAATTCTTTTCATTCTTGCCTCTCTTTTGATTATGTAAATTATATTATGTTAATAGTTCCCGCGCTCAGTCGGCACTGCGTATCTCAACGACGGCGCCTAACGCCTCTAGCTGACTCTGAATGAGTTTGGCGCGTTCTATGCTGATGTTTCCTTTTATTTCGCACGGCAGGTCTGTGATCATAAAGTCCGCCGCCGTGCGGCTGATCCCCAGAAGAGTTGCCACGGAATAGCTCACAGACTCCGGATTGCTGCCGACAGAAAGCAGATATACCGCGACATTATCCGAGTATGGCTCCGTCTGTTCCTGCACATATGGCCGTGATGTCTCGGGCATCACGCGTTCTTTGCCGCGTTTCTCTTCCGCTATCAAATGAATATCATCCACAAGCTGCCCGAATCCATAGCCAAACCATGAATACAAAAAGATAACCACGGCCAGCACAATGCCTAAGAGCACGCCCCAGTCATTCATGATTGCAATAATAAACCAGCCTATGGCGCTCAGAATGCCGAGAACTTTTGACAGAGTTTGTATCTTTCTCCCAATGTCGTCGTACATTTTTCTTCCTCCCACTATTTTAGATTGTCTCTGGCAAACATTGTATAACACCTTATAGTTGTTGTCAGTAACTAATTATAGGAGTTTTATTAAACGCCTGTAAGTTGTTACTCTGTATATGTGGAGGTGTTGAAAATGCTTGAGAACCTGAAAAAGCTGCGCGAGAAGACTGGGACTACGCAGCGGCAGCTTGCCGAGGCTATCGGCGTCAGCCAGCAGTCCGTCAACAAATATGAGAACCACAACATCGAACCTGATATCGAAACGCTTGTCCGTATCGCTGACTACTTTGCGGTGTCGGTCGATACTGTCATCGGCCATGCGGAGGACGATGGTGAACTCACTGAGAGCGAGCGCCTGCTCCTGCAAAAGTACCGCCGCCTCACACCAAAGCGGCGCGCTGCAGTCGATGCTCTGCTTGACTGTTTTTGACCGCTTCGCCGAGGGCTTTTGCCGAGTCCTCGGTTTTTCAGCGCCATCGTTTATTGTTTTTCGATAAATTTTAGTTGACAAACGATATTCATCATGCTAAGCTATGGGCAGAAAAGGAGTGTTTACCATGAACTGGAGCACAAACAAAAGCATACTTCTCTCGCGCATATGCGTTGCGATATTCGCGCTGCTGCTCGCGGCGCTCGATTTCGGTGCCTACTGGCTGGTCACCTGGTATATCCACCTGCGTGGCATGGCGTGGCAGTCCGGCGCGGGCATGATCGTGACGCTGTACCTTTGCAGCATCTTCGGCTGGGTGCTGCTCTGGCAGATGTGGACTCTGCTGAACAACATCCGCAGGAGTGAGGTGTTCATCCCCGAAAATATCCGCTGCCTGCGCATCGTCAGCTGGTGCTGCGTGGCCGCCGGTGCGATATGCCTTGTCAGCACGCTGTTCTACATCCCCTTCGCCGCCATTGCGATCGCGGCCGGCTTCATGGCGCTCATCGTGCGCATCGTCAAAAACGTGTTCGAGCAGGCCATCCGCATGAAGGATGAGCTGGACTACACAATCTGAGGTGCCGCCATGGAAATAATCGTAAATCTGGACGTGATGATGGCACGGCGCAAGATATCCGCGGGAGAGCTTGCCGACCGCGTCGGCATCACCCCAGCCAATCTGTCCATTCTCAAGAACAACAAGGCCAAGGCCATCCGCTTCTCAACGCTGATGGCGCTGTGCCACGAGCTGCAATGCCAGCCCGGGGATATTTTGGAGTTCATTGACGACCAAGGAGTGAAACATGAATAAAAATATTAAAATAAGCTTTTCGCTGCTGCTGGTTTTCGCGCTGATGCTCGCGCTCTGCGGCTGCTCTGCCAAGGCAAAGGGCGTAACGCCGCTGCCCGGCGGCTGCGAGATAGAGCGCATCGGCAGCGGAGAATGTGTGCTATCGCGGCGCGAAAGTGAGCGCGTGAGCTGCATACTGGTCGAGGACTACGTCTATGCCTACTGCGTCAGCGACAACGGGGCGTATATCGGCGTCAAGGCGCTGCCCTATGAGCTCGGGCTTGAGCTTGAGGGTGAGCTCTCCGCGCTGAGCGGTGCGGAGCTGCGGGACATGACTCTTTATTACCGCGTGTCGCTGCATGACGGCTCAGTCGAGGGCTATCGGAGTGAGGCGCAGTTTGATGAGCTCGACACGGGCTTTAGCGACTGGCTGAGCGTCGAGGGCTGAGCGCTCGGAGGCGAATATGGACGAAAACTTGAATAAGCCCGCCTTCAGCGCGGCAAGAAAAGAGCTTATCGCGGCGCTGGCAAGCTATTTTGTTTCGTATATTTATGCCGCTTTCGGCTTTAATTTCACCGGAGCGTGGCCGCTCATATTCGCGGCGGGGTATATCGCGCTGGTCGAATACTTGTGCGCGGGGCGGCCGCGGGCGTGGGAGAGCTGGGTGTGGCTAGGCTGCATGGTCTCGTCGGTGTGCGCCTGCGTGTTCGCGCCCTGCGATGTCTGGGGCGATTTCCTGACCTTCGTCTTCGCGCACATCTTCGCCGTGTGGTGGACACTGAGCCGCGCCGGAGTGCTGCTCGGCGGAGAGAGCGGACATTTTCTGCCGTATGACGCGCTGAACGGCTTCATTCTGCTGCCCTTCGGGAACTTTTTCCTCAGAATACGGACGTGGTGGTTCTTTGTCTCCCGCCCGCGCCGCGAGGGGAAGAAGCTCAACACCACGGCGCTACTGGGCAGCATATTGGCTGTGCTGCTGGCGGTGGTGCTGCTGGTCAGCGCGCTGAACCTGCTCAGCAGCGCGGACGACGGTTTCGGCGCGCTGGTCGAGACTGTAACCGACTTTTTCGGCAATAACGTCAATTTTGTGCACTTCTGGATCAACTTCCTGCTAAGTCTCCCTGTCGGCGCATTTATTTTCGGCCTGATATCCGGCGGAACACGCCTGAGCGCCGAACGGCTCACGGAGCGGCGCGGGCAGGTCGAATCGGCGCTCGGCGCGCTGCGCATCGTACCGGCGGCGGTCTGGAACGTCTGCCTCGCGGCGTTTATCGCGGTGTACGCAGTGTTTTTCGTCCTTCAGGGCGGGTACATGTTCGGAGCATTCACACGGACACTGCCAGTGGACTTCACCGTTGCCGAATACGCGCGGCAGGGCTTCTTTGAGCTGTGCCGTGTCATGGCGCTGAACTTCGTGCTGCTGTGGCTGGTGACGCGGATGAGCAAGCCGCCGGTGAGCGAGCGTAAAGTGAGTCTTGCTCTGTGCGTCACACTGCTGGCAGAGAGCATACTGTTCGCGGTGATCGCGTTGTCAAAGCTCGCGCTGTACATCGACTGCTTCGGCTTCACCCCGCTGCGTCTGCAAAGTACATGGCTGGCGCTGGTGCTGCTGGCGGGCTGCGCTGCGGCGCTGTACAGTCTCATAACCGGCCGCCGCTCCTGCCGCGCATGGATGATATTCGGCGCCGTGACTCTCAGCGCACTATGCTGGATATAATATAAAACAAAAATTCCCCACCATTGAAAAAGCTCAATAGTGGGGATTATTTTTGTGTTTACTTTGCGTAATCGACGGCTTTGGTCTCGCGCAGGACGTGAACCTTTATCTGACCCGGGTAGGTCAGCTCGTCCTCGATCTTCTTTGCGATGTCGCGGGCAAGCAGAACCATCTGATCCTCGCTGACCTCTTCGGGCTTGACCATGATGCGGATCTCGCGGCCGGCCTGAATCGCGTAGGAGCTTGCGATGCCGGGGAAGCTCTTGGAGACCTCCTCCAGCTTCTCAAGACGCTTGACGTAGCTCTCGATATTCTCGCGGCGCGCGCCGGGGCGGGAAGCGGATATCGCGTCTGCCGCCTGAACAAGACAGGCAACGACGGTATGCGGCTCCACGTCGCCGTGGTGCGCCTCGATGGCGTGAATGACTGCCTCGGACTCCTTGTACTTGCGGGCGATATCGACGCCGATGGTGACATGGCTGCCCTCGACCTCATGGTCGATGGCCTTGCCGATATCATGCAGCAGACCGGCGCGCTTCGCCGTCGCCACATCGACGCCCAGCTCCGCCGCCATAAGTCCGGCGATGTGGGATACCTCGATGGAGTGGTTCAGCACGTTCTGGCCGTAGCTGGTGCGGTACTTCATGCGGCCGAGCAGGCGGATAAGCTCGGGGTGGAGACCATGTATATTTGTCTCGAACACGGCGCGCTCGCCTTCGGCCTTGATGGTCGCGTTGACTTCCTTCTGCGCCTTCGCCACCATCTCTTCGATGCGTGCGGGGTGAATACGGCCGTCCTGAATGAGCTTTTCAAGCGCTAGGCGCGCCACTTCGCGGCGCACGGGATCGAAGCTGGAGACGGTGATGGCTTCGGGGGTATCGTCGATGATGAGGTCGCAGCCGGTCAGCGTTTCGATGCTGCGGATGTTGCGGCCCTCGCGGCCGATGATGCGCCCCTTCATTTCGTCGTTGGGGAGAGGTACGACGGAAACGGTGATCTCGCTTGCGTGATCGGCGGCGCAGCGCTGGATAGCGGTGGCGATAATGGCGCGAGCCTTATCCTCCGCCTCTTCCTTGTACTGAGTTTCAATCTCCTTGACCTTCATCGCCATCTCATGCGTTACATCGTCACGGATGTTGGCGATAAGGTACTGCTTTGCCTCCTCGACGGAGAAGCCCGAAATCTTTTCGAGCATTTCAAGCTGGCTCTTCTTGATGAGCGCGACCTCATGCTGCTGATTCTCAACAGCGGCGATCTTGTTGTTGAGCGTGTCGCTCTTGCGCTCGACAGCGTCCATCTTCTTGTCGAGATTTTCTTCCTTCTGCTGGAGGCGGCGTTCCTGCTTCTGCAGCTCTGAACGGCGCTCCTTGACTTCCCGCTCATACTCGGAGCGGTTTTTGTGTATTTCTTCCTTTGCCTCTACGAGAGCTTCTCTCTTCTTGCTCTCGGCGCTCTTTATTGACTCATTTATTATTCTTTTAGCCTCTTCCTCCGCGCTCATTATCTCGCGCTCCGCAACCTTTTTGCGGTACTGCACGCCAAGGAAAAAGCACACCGCCGCCACAACGACGGCAATTATTATAACGACCCATAAAGGTAAAGACATAGTAAGCAAACACACCTCCATTCTTTTTAGAATTTTGCGGTGGTTCAAGACAATTCTTTACAGCAACCGTCGGTCAAAACCGGGCATGGAAATCCCCGTCTGATAAGGAGGGCGTTTTCGGAAAAACCTCCTATGGTCAGGCGGAAGGACGCCCCGGACGCCGGAATCCGTCCGCAGCTATTGCAGAATTTGATCTAAAGCAAGACGGGTCATAAAACGCACCCGTCGGAATTGAAAAGAAATATTCAGCCGGAGCCTCCCCATGGCTCCTTAAAATATTATCTGATCTATTTTAGCCCGAATAAGGTGTTATGTCAAGTGAATTACTTAAATATATTTAATATTTGTCCTGAGCAATTTCCTGATAATGTCTAGTCGCATTGACTCACGCCGCGCGCTGCTCCTGCATCAGCAGACGCATATCCTCCGCGACACGCTGCACGCGCCCGCTCTCAAAGGGGCTTACGAACCCTGCCTCCTCGATGTTATCCAGAAATCCGGTGTACTCGCGGCTGAGCAGCTCGTTATACTTATCAAGCCCTGCCGGGCCGCCGTCCTGCGACAGCTCATATATCTGCATGGCGATGTCGTTGGATACGGGGTAGGTTATCACATAGAAGGGGTACTCGAAGAAGTGCGCGATGTCAGACCAGCTCATCGCGTAATACTTCGCACGGCTCTCGTCGCAGTAGCCGTAATCACGCGCGAGCTGGAGGGACAGGTCGTTCAGAACTTCGGCGGAGAGCTGATCGGGATCCATGGAATACACCGTGCTCTCAAACTCCGCGAACGACGCCTGCTGAACGTACAGGTCGAGCGTATCGAGCAGCTTCATGCGGCGCAGATTGTCCGCCTCGTCCTCGCCGAGGACTTCGTCGTAATAGCCCAGCGCCAGATACTCCATCGCCTGAGAATAGCACTCTGACATATCTATCGTCTCGCTGGCATTATAATTTACAAAGGCGTCCACATAATGGCCGAACTCGTGTGAGAAGGTCAGGATATCCTCAGTGTCTCCGTAGGGGTCGAGGAACAGGAAGGGCGCCTCGTAGTTTTCCAGATAGGTCTGGAACGACATGGCCGCCTTGCTGCTGTTCACGGACACGTCGCACAGCTTATACTTCGTCATGAAGTCGAACGCGGCCTTGATGTCCCCGCCCATGAGCTCGGTGACGTTCCTGAGAACGCCGAGAAGTTCGTCTTCGTCGAGGTAGTCGTAATAAATATCGTCATACGGAGAAGCTTCCATTACCTCCTCGTACACGGGAACCATATAGTTCCGGATATCCGCGACATACTGCGCCGCCTGCTCCGGAGTGTAGTCCCTCTCGAAGTAGAAGCTGTACTGCATCTGCTCATAGTCCATCCCGAACTGGGCGGCCAGCTCCTGCCGCACCCGCACAAGCTCGATGTAAATGCGCGCGAAGTCCTCGTTGTACTTCTCGTAGTTCTGCATTGTCTGCATATCGCTCCCCACGCCGCTCGTATCTCCGAGGCCGGCGGCGGATTCGGCGGCGAGCGCGCGGTATTCCGAGACGAGCGCGCTCTCGCGCTGCATCAGCTCAACCACCGCGTCGCTGTAATGGGACTGGCTACGGTCGGAATAATCGTCCGTGAAGCCGTCCCAGAAATAGTTCTCCTCCAGCTCCTGCGCCAGATCGGACGCGGCGCAGGCATAGAACATGTCCTCCATCTTCTGCTGCACCGCCGTGAAGTTCTCGCCGCACCAGCTCACCTCGTCGGCGTAATAGCTGTCGTACACATCCTGGCACGAGCGGATATCCGCGAGCGTGTACATGGTGTCAAAATTATAATAGTCGAGATAGCAGGCGTCCAGCGCGGCGGAAACGGAGTCGATATCCCCGCTCTCCAGCGCATCATTCACGGCGCCGAAGTCGGCGCTTATCGTGCTCATGTCCGGCCGCAGGTACTCCATCTCGTCGAACGGGACAAGATTTCTGCCCGCACTTATAAAACTCCGCTGCAATGCGCGGTAGGCTCTGTCCAGCGGATCATTAAGAATCGACGACGAGCAGCCGGTGAGCATAAGCAGTGCCAGCAGCATACTCAGGAGGCGGAGAGCTCTCTTTTTCATGGTCGCACCTCATTTTTGTTTTTTATTACAGTTTATCACAGTTAAGATGTTATTAAAAGAGTATTTTTACTGATTGAAATTATTCTCAATATCGCCTATAATTATATTAAAAAGGGGGTATTTCACGTTGAATGATATATATGTAACAGGTCACCGCAATCCGGACACCGACGCGATAGTCGCGGCTATGGCCTATGCCAACCTGCGCAACGCTCTGGGCGACCGTGAGTACAAGGCGATACGCATCGGCCCGATAAACGACGAGACCCGCTCCATGCTCGACCGCTTCGGGTTTGAGCCGCCGATGTTCGTCAAGACCATGCGCACACAGATAAGCGACATCGAGTTTGACACTCCGCCGGAGCTGAACTGCGGCGTGTCGATGGATCTGGCGTGGCGCATCATGCGCGAAGGCCAGATCGCCACGATCCCCATCGTGCGCGATGACGGCACTCTGCACGGGATGCTCTCCGCCGGAGACATTGCGTCCTATGATATGCAGACCATTTACGACGCGCACATCGAGGCGCTGCCGGTGTTCAACCTCCTGAGTGTGCTTGAGGGGCAGCTCGTAAACGAGTTCGGCAGCAACGTCGAGACCATCACGGGCGACGTCGTGCTCGCCCTGCCGCAGACCTACGGCAACCCGCAGCTCACGGAGCCGAGCAGCATCGTCATCTGCGGCGACCAGCCGGAGATAATCGACGCGGCGCTCAAGGCGGGCGTCTGCTGCCTGATAATCTGCCAGGCCGACGTAGACGCGCACCTCACCGATTATGACGGCGGCACCTGCATCATCTCCACCCCGCTCGACGCGCGGCGCGTGGGTCGGCTCATCTTCCAGGCGATGCCGGTCGAGCACGTCAGCAAGACCGGAGACATCATCTGCTTCCACCTGGCCGATTACCTCGACGACGTGCGCGAGCTGATGCTGAAGAGCCGCTACCGCTGCTATCCGGTTCTGGACGAGAACGACCACGTTGTGGGAACGCTGTCGCGCTTCCACTTGCTGCGCCCGAAGCGCAAGCGCGTCGTGCTCGTGGATCACAACGAGGCCGCGCAGTCCGTGCACGGGCTGGATCAGGTTGAGATACTTGAGATAATCGACCACCACCGCCTCGCCGATATCCAGACCGGCCAGCCCATCTCCGTCAGAAATGAGCCTGTCGGCAGCACGAACACCATCATAACCTCCATGTATCAGGAGCACGGGGTCACACCCTCGCCCAAGATGGCGGGGCTTATGGCCGCGGCCATACTCTCCGACACCGTCATGTTCAAGTCCCCGACCTGCACGAAGAAGGACATCGCCATGGCGGAGCGCCTCGCCCGCATCGCGCGCATCTCGCTCAAGGATCTCGGGCGTGAGCTGTTCTCCTCTACCTCCGACGGCAAGAGCGCGGAAGAGCTGCTCGGCACCGACTACAAGGAGTTCCACATCTCCGGCCAGACCATCGGCGTCGGCCAGATAACCTGCGTTGACTCGTCGAAGCTCGTCGAGCGGCGGGATGAGTTCATCGCGGCCATGGAGAAGGTCAAGCAGAACAGCAATTGCGACCTCGTTATCCTCATGATAACCGACGTCCTGCTCGACGGCTCACACATCTTCTACGTCGGCAGCGACGACGTGATGCAGGAGGCGTTCTCCACCGTGCCGAAGGATAAGCACATGTTCCTGCCGAAGGTCATGTCCCGCAAGAAGCAGATCATCCCGATGCTGACCGCCATGTGGGGCTGAGCCGATGCACTTCACCAAAATGCACGGAGCCGGAAACGACTTCATTATTATAAACAACATCGACGGCGCGATACCGGAATCGGTGCTGCCGGAGCTTGCCGCGGGGCTGTGCGCCCAGCATGTCTCCGTCGGCGCGGACGGGATGATGGTCGTCGCCGCGCCGCGGCAGGGCGGCGATTTCCGCATGATCTTCTATAATTCAGACGGCAGTCTGGGCGAGATGTGCGGCAACGGCGCGCGGTGCATCGCCCGCTACGGATATGAAAACGGTCTGTCCGGAGAGACGCAGCGCATCGAGACCACCGCCGGACTTGTCACCGGACAGCGCGTGACGAAGCGGCTTTATAAAGTACGGCTCAACGACCCCAGCGTTATCTACCTGCACCGGAGCGTGAGCGTCGGCGGCACGGTGTACAACTGCGCATACATAGAGCTTGGCGACCCCGGCATCCCCCACGCGATAGTTCTCATGCCCGATTGGGATGAGCGCGACCACGATATGCTCCGCGCGCTTGGCCGCGCCCTGCGGTTCGCGGAGGAGTTCCCGCGCGGGGCGAACGTCAGCTTCGTTAAAGTTGTAGACGTCGGCCACGTCAAGGCGATAACCTACGAGCGCGGAGTCGAGGACTTCACGCTGGCCTGCGGCACCGGCTGCGGCTCGATCGCGGCGGCGCTGCGGCTGCTCGGTCTGGGCGGCGATGAGCTTGCGATATCCATGCCGGGCGGTGAGCTGACCGTGAGCCTGACCGCCAGCGGCGGCAGCGTGCAGGACATATACCTCACCGGACCCACGAACGTCGTCTGCACCGGCGATATACTCGACGAGGACGTCTTGGGCTGATACGATATATTATTTATTACCGGAGAGACGGTTTGTCTCTCCGGTTTATTTTATCATGTATATATTCTCCGTTTACAGGCAAGAATAGGGTCGTAAACCTATTTTTACAACGGAGGTTAAGACTATGAGCAGCAACAGCTCCGGCAAGAAGCTGGAGGGATTTTTCACGGGTAAGGGCTTCTACATAGTCCTTTTCCTGTGCGCCGCGGTTATCGGCGTGTCCGCATGGATGATGGCGGCAGGAGATGTGGCTATGAAGAACGAGGTTCCGGTAAGAAGCAACGTCAACATGGAGAATAAACGGGTCGAGACGGTAATAATTCCGGCAGAGACCGCGGCGCCGGCAGCGGAAGCGCCGGTGTTCGGCGAGGCGGAGCCCGTCACCGGCGGCGATGAAGAGATCGCCGCGGAAGCTCCGGAGATCAGCGCCGAGGGCATCAACGCGCCCGTCAGCGAGCCGGAGGATATCGAAGCCGTCGATGTCTGGAAAGAGGGCGACGTCATGGAGGTCGCGGCTCCCATGTATGTCTGGCCGCTGAGCGGCGAGCTGGAGCGGCTTTACAGCGTCGATACGCTCAGCTACGACGTCACCATGCGCGACTGGCGCACCCACGACGGGCTTGACGTCATGGCCGAGCTTGGCAGCACGGTAGTCGCCGCGCGCGAGGGTACGGTCGAGAGCATCGTGGCCGACGCGCTGTACGGCACGGTTCTGACGATAGACCACGGCGACGGCATCAAGACCGTATACGCGAATCTTGCGGACGTGCCCGCCGTGAATGTCGGCGACTGGGTCGAGGCCGGAGCCACGATCGGTTCCGTCGGCACTACCGCAATATGCGAGATAGGCCAGGGGACGCATCTGCACTTCGCAGTCACCGTGGACGGCGTCTACGCCGACCCGCTGGAGTATCTTCCCGCATAAAGCCGCGAAAAACTGAAAAAAGGTGTTGACAACTGGGCTTTGTTCTGGTAAAATTCCTATTGCTGTTTAAAGCATATGGCGGCATAGCTCAGTTGGCCAGAGCATTCGGTTCATACCCGAAGTGTCCCCGGTTCGAATCCAGGTGCCGCTACCAAACAAGGCGCAGCGTTAGACACTGCGCCTTTTATATGGCCCGTTGGTCAAGCGGTTAAGACACCGCCCTTTCACGGCGGTAACATGGGTTCGATTCCCGTACGGGTCACCACGTCGGAGCAAAGTCCGCTCCGCTCAAAATCCGGCAGCTCTTTTAGAGTTGCCGGATTCTTCGTCTGCGCTCCCTTGCTCCTCCTTTCCAAATCGAACCCACTTCGTTGGGCTTCGATTTGGTTGTTTCTTTATCCTCAAAATTAGCCGGGTGTTCCACGACGTCGCAAGCAATGCATCGCTTGCGACGACTTTTTATGTTCTGCATCAAAAGTCGTCCGTGCTTCCTTGCTCCCCTCCCCAACTTGAACCCGCCGCGCAGAGCTTCAAGTTGGTTTTGCTTTATCCCCAGTGCTTCAGTTTCACCATGACGCAGAAAACGCAGGCACATAAGTGTCTGCGTTTTGCTGCGCCTGCGCGCAATTTTTATTCTATTTCTTCGTCCATGTCGTTGAACTCAGGGCAGTCAAAAAATTCTGAAAGTGTGATGTTCAGCGCATCGCAGAGTTTTTTCAGCGTGAATACGCGTGGGTTTGCCGTAACGCCGTTCACAATGTCGTGGATAGTGGACGCCGTGGTTCCGGCCATACTGCAAAGCTTGCCGACAGTTATCCCGCGCTCCATGCACAGCTGCCGTATGCGCCGAGAAAATACGGTTCCCGTTTCCACTTCTCCACCTCCTCTACGTGATATTCAAGATTTTTCTTCATTATAATACTATAATTACCGGCGCTCACGGCAGCCAGCGGCAGCGCGGCATGTCCACGCGCCCGTCCGGCAGGAAGGCGACGCCCTCCTCCTCAAGCAATATACGCCTGAACTCGGCGTGTTCGCCGCCCGCAATCTCGCCGCTGTCCTTGACCACACGCTGCCACGGGATATCATCCGAGCAGCAGCGCATCGCCCAGCCGACCTGTCTGGCCGCGCGCGGGAATCCCAGCAGCCGCGCAATCTGCCCGTAGGACATGACCCTCCCGCGCGGTATCTGCCTTACGACCTCGTACACCGCCGGAAAAAATCCGTCCGAATCCTTATTTGCCACAAGCACGCCTCCCTTCGGTCATCTGATGATCAGCCCGATCACGAATAAATGCAGCGGGTAATAGACATAAAACAGCCACTTCATGACGCGGTTGACGCTCTGCGAGCGCCCGCGCCGGCCGTTATACAGCCGTATCACAGGCAGCGCCAGCACAACGCCCATCTGCAGCAGGCCGTAGACCCGATCTATCGCGAAGAAGTAGACCGCCGCGTAGATCGCAACGTAAAAAACCAGCCAGAACGCCTGCTTTTTCAGCTCTCCCCTGTTGGTGCCGAAGGCCAGCACGCACAGCGAAGCAATGCAGCTCCAGTCGCTCGGAAAGCTCACAAGGCATATCAGAATTATCACGAGCGTTTTCCCCGCCGCGCTCAGTTTATCGCTGTTCGCGGCGCGGAGCATCACCAGCCCCCAAGCGAGCGACCACATAACGCTGGTCTGGTTGAGCACGTTCCCGCCGGAAAACGGGATGAACGAGCGCCAGCCGCTGAAATCGTTCGAGGCAAAGATGTACGCAAAATGCGATATCACCGCGAACACGAACAGCCGCGCCGTGTATTTGTCCACGTCGTGGGTATAATGATAGCCCTCCGCGATAAAATAGCACATGACCGGGCAGGTTATGCGCCCTATCAGATGCATTGCCAGCGGCAGCGCCGCCCGCGGATACCCCGGGAACGCCGCCCACGCGATGTGGTCGATCGTCATCGCGAGGATGGCAATAAGCTTTATCGCGTTTGAATCCAGCCCTTTTCTCTGCTCCATCTTCCGCCTCACCTATGATATATCCGCCTGATCTCCTCCGTCTCGCTGCCGTCCGCTTCGCGGAGTATCAGCGCCGGTTCAATGCGCATCCCCGGCTTCGCGCCGCGCCGCCCCTCGACCAGCAGCAGGTTCGGCGCCGCGCCGGCCGTGTGGCACACCATGCGCATACGCTTCGGCTCCAGCCCGTGCGCACTCATGCAGCACATAAGCTCCGCCAGCCGCTCCGGCTTATGCACGATATAGAAGTTGCCTCCCGTACGGCACAGGAACGCCGCCGCCGTGCAGACATCCTCCAGCGTGCAGCTCAACTCCCCGCGCGCCGCGGCTCTGCCCGCGTCCTGCGGGGCTTTCCCGCTGCCCGCCGGAAAATACGGCGGATTCGCCACAACCGTGTCGAAGCCGCCCGCCGTGAAAAGCTGCCTGTGCTCGCGGATATCCCCGCATACGACGCGGCTGCGCTCGGCAAAGCCGTTGACGCGCATATTCTCGCGCGCAAGCTCCGCCGCCTCCGGCACTATCTCCAGCCCCGTCACATGCAGCTTGGGAGCGTTTGCGAGCATAAGCACCCCTATGATGCCCGAAGCGCAGCCCAGATCTATCGCGTTCCGCCCGCGCGGCGACGCGAAGTGCGCGAGCAGTATGCTGTCCGTCCCCATGCGGAAATGCTCCGCCTGCGCGAACATCGGGCCTCCCGCCCACAGGCTTTCAAACTGCGGCATTGTCTCTCCTCCATTGGATCTATCTGATCAAACTATACTATTATATATAATAATGAAAGCATATTAAAATAGATCAGGGGGCGATATACATCGCCCCCTGATCTATTTGAGCAGATTACTCGGCAACGATAGCCTCGGCAGGGCACTGGGCTGCGCATGCGCCGCACTCCAGGCACTTGTCAGCGTCGATCTCGTAGTGAAGATCGCCCATCTCGATTGCCTCTGCAGGACACTGTGCTGCGCAGGAACCGCAGGACAGGCACTCGTCAGTAATAACAAAAGCCATGATGTTACCTCCGTTATGTATTTGGCCTTTCGGCCATTGCACTGTCATTGTAACACATATCTTACAAAAATCAATTAAAAAATTATGACCGGAATATATTTCTCTGTTAACATGGCAATAATTTTTTGGAAACGGAAAAGTTTCGTGCTTTTCAGCGCCCGAAATGGGCGATAATCAATGAAAAAGTCCATGAACGGGAGGGTATGTCCAGATGAGAAGCAACGAGAAATTCACCCAGCGGGCGGAATACGCCATCGAAAAGGCGGGAGCCGCCGCTGGCAATATGGGGCACAGCTATGTCGGCACGGAGCATCTGCTGCTCGGCATCCTGCTGGAGGACTCCGGAGTCGGCGCGCGGGTGCTGCGCCGCCGCGGGATAACCGAAAGCGCGCTGCGGAAGGCCATCACGTCGCTTGACGGCACAGGAGCGCCCTCCGCGCCCGAGCACCGGCTGACCCTGCGGGCAAAGCAGGCATTTGAGCGCGCCGCCGTCGAGGCCGAAGCGCTCGGTCAGAACTATATCGGCACAGAGCACCTGCTGCTCGGCATTCTGCGCCAGTCAAGCTGCGGCGGGGTGCGCATTCTGGACGAGCTGGGAACGGATATAAACGACATATACAGCGACATCATGGACGTGTTCGGCAACCCATCCTCCCACGGCCGCGCGCAGACCGGAACCGCGCACGGCAGCCTGCGCCGTGCCGAGACAAAGATACTCGACCAGTACAGCCGCGACCTGACCGAGATGGCGATGTGCGGCAAGATAGACCCCGTGGTCGGCCGCGGCAGCGAGATACAGCGCGCCGTGCAGATACTCAGCCGCCGCACGAAGAACAATCCCGTGCTCGTCGGCGAGCCTGGGGTCGGCAAGACGGCGGTGGCCGAGGGGCTTGCGATGCAGGTCGCGCGCGGGCAGGCTCCGTCGGAGCTGGCCGGAAAGCGCATCGTCTCGCTCGACATTCCGGCCATGCTGGCGGGGACGAAATACCGCGGTGACTTTGAGGAGCGCGTGAAATCAGTCCTGAAGGATGTCCGCCGCGCGGGGGACGTGATACTGTTCATCGACGAGCTGCACACGATAATCGGCGCGGGCAGCGCCGAGGGTGCCATCGATGCGGCAAACATCCTCAAGCCTGCGCTCGGCCGCGGCGAGGTGCAGATAATCGGAGCCACGACGCCGGAGGAGTACCGCCGCCACATCGAGAAGGACGCCGCGCTGGAGCGCCGCTTTCAGCCCGTGCATGTCGCGGAGCCTGACAGGGCGCAGACCCTCGAAATGCTCCGCAGCCTGCGCCCCGTGCTGGAGCAGCACCACAAGCTGAAGATCAGCGACGACGCGATAAACGCCGCCTACGAGCTGTCCGTGCGCTATATAAACGACCGCTTCCTCCCCGACAAGGCCATCGACCTGCTCGACGAGGCGGCGGCGGGGCTGCACGTCTCGCGCAAGAGCGGCGTTCTGCGCAGCGGCGACATCGCTGAGATCGTCTCCATGTGGACGGACATCCCCGTCACGGGAATCGACGAGGACGAGTCGGCGCGGCTGCGCGATCTCGAAGCGGAGCTGAAAAAGCGCATCGTCGGGCAGGACGAGGCCGTCTCGGCCGTGGCGCGCGCGATACGGCGCAGCCGCATCGGCCTGAAGGACCCGAAGCGTCCGGTGGGCAGCTTTTTATTCCTCGGGCCGACCGGTGTCGGCAAAACGGAGCTGTGCCGCGCGCTGGCGCAGACCGTCTACGGCGACGAGAACGCGATGATACGGCTCGACATGTCGGAATATATGGAGAAGCACTCCGTCAGCCGCCTGATCGGCTCCCCTCCCGGCTACGTCGGCTACGAGGACGGCGGCCAGCTCACTGAGAAGGTGCGGCGCAAGCCGTGGTCGGTCGTGCTGTTCGACGAAATCGAGAAGGCTCATGAGGACGTGTGGAGCATACTGCTCCAGATCATGGACGACGGGCACCTGACCGACTCCGCTGGGCGGCGCGTGGACTTCCGCAACACCGTTGTGGTCATGACCTCGAACGTCGGCGCCAAGGCCATAACCGACAAAAAGCAGCGTCTCGGCTTCGGCTATGAACCGCAGCGCAGCGAGGAGGAGATGCGCCGGCAGGTCATGGACGAGCTGAAGGCGACCTTCCGTCCGGAGTTTCTCAACCGCGTAGACGAAACCATCGTATTCCACCGCCTCGGCGACAGCGAGATGCTCAGCATAACGCGCTCCATGCTCGCCGAGCTCGGGCAGCGCTTTGATAAGCTCGGCGTCGCGCTGACCGTGCCCGAGGACACGGCAAAATGGCTCGCCGCCGCGGGCTATGACGAAAACTTCGGCGCGCGTCCGCTGCGGCGCGCCCTCCAGCAGAACATTGAGGACGCCGCGGCGGAGCTTCTGCTCGACGGCAGCATCCGCGCGGGGGACAGTCTTGAGGCCGTGATCGAGGACGGCAAGCCGCGGCTCAAAAAAGTGGTATGATCACGCTTGACAGGACATGGAATATACGATAAACTTAATACGCTAAAGGAAGAAAGCACAATAAATGCGCATCGCTCCCGTCCTTAACAGCAGGACGGGAGCGTTTTCGCATACGGAGGAGAAAGCATGAAAAAAGGCAACACTGTCGCGCTTCTGCCCATAGGCGTATTTCTGGTCATATATCTCGGTCTCGGCATAGTTTTCGTGTATGTGCTGAAGATCAGCATGGGCTTCTACAAGATACCCATCGTCGTGGCGTTCCTGGTCGCGCTGCTCGTCGCCTGTCTTCAAAACCGCGCCCTGAGCTTTGACGAAAAGCTTGAGCTTATGGGCAAGGGCATCGGCGACAAGAACATCGTCACCATGATACTCATATTCATGGCCGCCGGAATATTCGTCGGCGTCGTCGGCCGCAGCAGCGCGGAGAGCGTCGCGTATTTTCTGCTGTCGATAATCCCGCCGAAGTATTCCGTGGCAGTGCTGTTCGTGATAAGCTGCTTTGTGTCCACCGCGATGGGCACCTCCGTCGGCACCATCACGCTCATCGTCCCGATCTCGCTGCCTATAGCCGCCGCTTCGGGGTACAGTCTCCCGCTGTGCATCGCGACCGTCATGGGCGGAGCGATGTTCGGCGACAACCTCTCCTTCATTTCGGACACCACCATCGCCGCCTGCAACGGTCAGGGCTGCGCGATGAAGGATAAATTCCGCGAGAACTTCTGGATCGCGTTGCCCGCCGCGCTGGTGACGCTGGCGCTCATCCTCATTCTCACGCTCGGCGCGGACGTGCACCCCGCGGAGCTGCCGGGCTACAACCTCATCCAGATCATCCCCTACGTCCTCGTCCTCATCGGCGGCATCGCGGGCATAAACGTGTTTGTCGTCCTGCTTGTCGGCATAGTCTCCGGCTCGATAATCATGCTCGCTACCGGCGCCACCGCCGCGACCGACCTGCTCGTCATCATGGGTGCAGGTGCATCCGGCATGTTTGAGACTACCATGGTCGCGATCCTCGTGGCTGCAATATGTGCGCTCATCCGCGAGTACGGCGGCTTCGACGCGCTGCTCTACGGCATCAAAAAGGTGTTCCGCGGCAAAAAAGGCGGCCAGCTCGGCATGGGTCTACTCGTCGGCGCGATGGACATCGCGACCGCGAACAACACCGTCGCTATCGTCATGGCAAACCCCATCGCCAAGGAGATGGCGCAGGATTACGGCGTTTCGCCGCGAAAGACCGCTTCCCTGCTCGATACCTTCTCCTGCATCTTCCAGGGCATAATCCCCTACGGCGCGCAGATGCTCGTCGCCATATCTCAGGCCGCCGTGCTGGGCTATGAGGTCTCCGCCTTCGAGATAATCCCGAATCTGTTTTACCCCTATGCCCTGCTCCTCAGCTCGCTGGTGTTTATCTATCTGATCCCCGAACGGAATAAATAATGACAAAATCGCCGGTACAAAGTACCGGCGATTAATTTATCCTCTTCTGCGGCCGCGCTGTTTCCGATCGGAATACATGCGGTTATCCGCGATGCGGCTGTCCGACTCCTGCATGAACTTCTTGAGTCTGTCCTCGAAGCTCTGATCCGCCGACGGCGGATTCACTGTGCCGCGATTCTCTGGCTGGCGCTCCGTATGCGCGGTTCTCGGCCGCTGGGGGCGCTCCGAATAGTTCTGGCGCTGCGGCATATCCTGCGCGCGTTTTATGGAAAGGTTTATCTTGCCGTCGTCCGTGATGTTCAGGACGCGCACCTTCACCGTCTGCCCCATCTGGACGTGCTCATTGATGTCGCTCACAAACGCGTTTGCGACCTCGGAGATGTGCACAAGTCCGCTTTTACCCTCAGGCAGCGCCACAAAAACGCCAAACTTCGTTATCCCAGTCACCTTACCCTCAAGGATAGCCCCAACTTCCAGCGCCATAAATTAATCCTCTCTGTCTGATATAAAATAGAATACGATCTCGCCCGGCATCACAAGCCCGAGCCGCTCGCGGGCGATACTCTCGATGGTCGCGTCATCACGGCTGTGTGCCTGCTTTTCCTCAAGCTCCGTGTTCTGCCGCTGAAGCTCCGCAAGCTGCGCGTCCAGCTCCGCCGAGCGCGCAACCGCCCGTTTCAGCTCCAGCTGCACGGACGCAAAGCTCCACAGCGCATAGGCCAGCAGCGCAACCGCGACTATCTGCAATATTCGCTCTTTCGTGTTCATTTTTCATCCTTTATAATAAAACATTCTTTTGATTTTTGGAAGTAAAATTTTGCAGTTTTGAAAACTTTTTTTGTAAAAATTTTGCCGCGCCGCGCGATCCGGCAGAAAAAGCCGAAAATTTTGTCAACGACCGGCTCAAAAACGCGGCTTAGCGTGTACTGGTACAGCAAAAATCCGCACAGCGCCGCCAGCAGCTCCCAGCAGCCGAGCCGTCCGCTGCCGGCACTCATCGCAAACAGGAAAGCCGCCGACCCCGCCGCGGCACAGAACAGTATGTCCAGCAGCGCGGCAAGTCCTCTCCCTATGCGTCTCCGCGGCGGGCGCAGCAGATCGTACAGCAGCCCCAGAAGCCAGCCCCCGCCATGCGCGATCAGGAGTGCGCAGCCCTGCGCGCCTATGTTCACCTCCACCTCAACCGAACAGCTTCGACCAGAAGCCGCCGCTCGGCGCTGGTTCGTCGTAGCTCAGCTCCTGAATGTGCCCGTGCAGCTCAAGGCAGCCCGCGTCAAGGTCTATGCGCTCTATATGCAGCCCCTGCCCGCGCACGGTGATGTCACCCTGCGACGAGCAGAGCACGACCATATTCTCGTCAAAGCCGGACACGTCGTCCACGCCCTGTATCTTCATTTTTTCCCGCCCCTCGATATTCACGCTGTGCGCGCGCTCGGTTTTCGGCGGCAAACTTTCATACGGCATATCTCCACCTCCATGTTTTTCATATCAGTAAAATATATGCGTCTTGTCCCGAAAATATTTAAAAACGGCCGAGCCTAAGCTCAGCCGTTTTCTGGATATTTATGCTGTCAATGATGGTCTGTGCCCTTGGAGCCGATACCGAAATGCAGCTCCTTCATACCCTCGACTTCCTCGCACACATCCTTGAGCGCGCACACGGAGCAGTCCGTGGGCAGACCCTCAAGAATATGGGTCAGGGTACCGGTGACGTCATTTGCCTTTTTGGCTTCCTTCTGCATGGCGGCATAGTCCATGCCCTTCTCGGTGACAAAGATGACCTTCGCCGCAAGCACGTTCGGGTTCTTTCTATACTCTTTGATATAGCTCATGCCGATGCGCTTGAAGCTGACGCCCTTGCGGAGCGCGGTCTTGCTGACGCGAACCTGTTCGCGGTAGCTCTCCGGAGACATGCGAACCATGTAGCCCTCGGGATAGACATGGTACTTCGCAAACTCAATATCCTTGAGCGTGCGGTACACGATCTCGTCATCCTCGTCCAGCATGCCGACGCGGAGGAGAACTATGCGGGCAAAGTCGCAGTCGCCCTTGATATCCTTGAGGTCGGGGCCGTAAAGCTCGACTTCGTCATGCTCCACCAACTCCGCGTTGGAGGTGAAGAGCACGTAGTTTGCCGAACCCTTGCCCATCGCGCCAAGCTCATACGCCGCGTCCTTCTGGAGAACCAGCTCGCTGGAGCCGAGATCCGTCCAGCAGTCGCGCTCATTATAGCTCCAGCGCTGCGGATTTTTGCCGTCAAAGAAAGCCTTGGTATCCTTAATGAGAGAATTATAAAGCTCCATACTTTAGAATACCTGGTCTACCTTCTTGCGATCGAATATCAGGTTGACCTGCTTGTAGGCCCAGCCGAGGAGCTTCTGGTCAAGGTTCCAGAAATATACGACAAACAGGACACCGACAGTGACGAAAAGCGCCTTTATCAGTTTCTTGAAGAATTTGCACATATTAGAAATATGCTCCTTTCGTTATATGGGCATATGCCGGAGCCGGCAGGTTCCGGCATATGCGTGGAGTATTGCAGGAATTACTTCTTGGCGAGACCCTTCTGACGGGCATATTCGGCAGCGCCGAGAGCGCCCATGAGCTGGGGGTCGGTCTTGAGGTTGACGACCTTGAGCT
>QRFC01001071.1_pt1 | contig 23737 bp, 50 predicted proteins | sample 1861061 | NCBI WGS metagenome assembly QRFC01 (sample SAMN09711282, study PRJNA482702) | Human gut metagenome, whole genome shotgun sequencing project.
ATATTAATCAATATTTTTAAATTTTATTTAATTTTTATCCAAAAAGTTGAATAAAGTAAACTTTAACTACATATAATAAAGTGTGAAGGTTGATAAAGATAAAATAAATAATACATAGAAAGAGGGATTTAATATGAAACAAATGAAAGTAACTAGAGGTCAAGTCGTATGGGTAGAATTAAAAGGTGAGGGAAGTGTGCAAAGTGGTCGCAGACCTGCTATTATAATTTCAAACGAGAGGGCAAATGCTTTTAGCCCAGTAGTATTATGCAGCCCATTAACTACGAAGTCTAAAAAGAAATTACCAACTCATGTGAGTGTTCCATCAGACTGCGAGAATGGGCTTAAGAGAGATTGTACGCTTATGACGGAGCAATTATTCACTGTTGATAAAGAATCAATTCTAAGCACCGTAGGACGTGTTTCAGAGGGTATTATGAGTCAAATCAATGAAGCATTAAAAGTGAGTTTAGCCTTATAAGAGTTGAATTATCAACTCTTTTTATTTTTATTTAATAAAATAGTTGACTTTTATAAATGACGTGTATATAATTGTAAATGTAAACAACAAGAAAAGGGAGTGAAGAAAGGTAATAGATCGGAAAGAAATTGTTTAATGGTGTTAAAAAAACTAATTTTAAGAGGTGATGTTGATGTTAGAAAGAATGAAATTAGAATATTCTAATGGGCTTAATAATGACTTAGAAATAAGATTTACAGATGAAAATGTTAGTTTTGTGATTGATGGGAAGTCAGTCACAATAGATAGCGCTGAGTTTCAAGATTTAATGAGTTTAGCAACATTGTTTTATGGTTTAAGTCATTAAAAATATAGTTTTAAATACACTCAAGGAGGAATTGGAAATGAAACAAAAACTTAATTTTAATGATGCTTTAGAACTGCTTTTACGTGGCGAAAAAATTTATAGCGAAGTAAGCAAATGTACTTTTTTGTTAGATGATGACACAATATTTATTACAGATAATAACGGAAGTCTTAGCGTATTAGATAGAGATAATGAAATGTTTACGTTAGATGAAGTTGTTGGCTTATGGACTTGTAAATAAAATTGATGTTTGAAAGGGGAAATGTTTATGAAATTTGTTGATTTCAATCCAAAAGAACCTAAAGTAAGTAATCGTTATGGAAATATACTTGATGATTTAGGTAAACTATGTGAGTTGAAAGTCTGTCAAGTTGGTCATGGGTTAGTATTTACTACAAAAGATTCAACAACGAGGACAAGCGAAGTTATCTCAATAGACGAAGGTTTTAGTCATATTTTAGTGGAAACACAAAATAGTTTTTACGTGTTTGAGAAGTAATTTAAAATACAAATTTGATGGACATTAAGGAGGAAGAAGGTAATATATGGCAGTAATATTTTGTACTTGTAGTAGTAAGCAATATTTAGGACTAGGTTATGACTATGATATTCAAGAAGATGGAACTTATATCTTTAAGACTTATGAACATGAAAGATGTAGACGTTGTAATAGTTACTACTTAACATTAAAAAAGAAGCAAGTGTTCAAGAATATTGTTCTAGTTGAACAATCAATCAAGAAGCTCAAAGATTTAGGAGCAAAAACAGAACATGAAATACGACTATCTTGGCGATAAATGAATCATTTTATTGTTATTAAAGGAGTGATGGTGTGACAGAAATTCATTTTAAAAATGGAAGTGTGATTAAAACGATTGATACCAAAGAGTCGAAGTATATGTTTGCAACAAACAAGGACAATGTTTTAGCAAATATGAAGTTTCTTTCAGAGAACTCTTGTGAAATGTATAGTGAATACATAAGGAAACTGAAAAGTGAAAGCGAATAAGAGAATTGTTTTATAAATAGATTGGAGATACATATATGTCATTAAAAGAAATACGAGAAAAGAATAAGTTAAAAGAATCAATTATTTATGCTCAAAGAGAAGGTGACATTCACCTAGAGGTTGCACAATCAATAAAAGATGACGTGTTTTATGGGTTTGTAGAGCCACTAGAGGTAGAAACTTTAGGTCGTTTTTATCTGTTCGAAGACGGTGAAGAAGATGACTAGACCAAAGCCGAAGAATTTTAAATATCATTGTAACAAGTGTGGCAGTTTATTAAGCCCCATGAATCACAACTGGAAATATTCACCATTGAAATTAGATACATCTTGGAGAAACTACTATTGTAATAAGTGTGAACGAGTGATGTTTACTGATTATGGTTGGAACTACAAGAAGAGAAAGAGATAAAATACAAGGAGTGATGGCATGAAGTGTAATAAATGTGGGTGTTTAGTTGATGAATATTATCATTCATACAGATATAATGGATTAGATTACTGTCACCATTGTATGTTAAGCGTTTTAGTTGACGATGGTGTTGTTGAAATAACATCTTACAATGAGGAATACAAAAGATTTTTGGAGTCTTTGGAGTCTATTAAATAAGGAGTGAAATATATGATTTATGTAGGCGAAATGGAATGTTATAAATGCGACAATCACGTTCAAGGATTCTATGATGTTGTTAATGATTGGACTATTTATGAGTGTGATGAATGTGGTTGGACTTACATTGATGAAAGTGAATATGAATAAAATTAGACTTTAAAGGACATTTAGGAGGTGTTGCATTGAATATAGATGAAATAGAAGTGGAATGGTCTTATTATGACAAAAAGAATTACATTAAGACTAAGATAGATTTTGTTAATTATGATGTTGGTAAACCTTTTATAGATTGGTTAAAAGAGCAAGATGATGTGGTTTCTATTACTGTTACAAAACAAACAATCTACGGTAAAGACGTTATTTTATCGTTTTGGTAATTAAAATTGATGTTTAAAAAGGTACAGGTTTAATCGCCTGTACCAATAAGGAGGAAACGGAATGTGGAAGTTAATTTTAAAATATTTGGAATGGTGGAAATACAACTTATTTATTAATGAAATTAATTTCGGTTACGATAGTCACGAGGAAGAAATGCAAGAAATACAATCAGAAATTAGAAGGATGCGAAAAGAACTCGGTTTAAAAGATAGTAAATGGTTTTAAAATTGATGTTTTTAAAAGAAAACTAGGTCTTATTGAAATCTGCTGTGATGGAGATGATGGAGATGATGGAGCTACGACTATTCTACTATCAAAAGACAGAGCATTGAAATTGGCACAAGCTATTATTAATTGTTACGAACAGTAATTAAAGTTAGACATTTAAGGAGGACATTGTATGAAAGAAATTTGGTTAATTTGTAGCGGATGTAGCGATATTGGTTGGCATGGATTCTTTGAAACTGAACAAGAAGCAAAAGAATATTGCGATTGGAAGAATAAGTACACATCCGATGATTGGGATAGGATTTGGTATAGTCGTGTAAAACTGATGTCTATTCAAAATGAAAAAGAGAGTAGTAAGATTGCTTACAAAATAACAACGAATGGATATAAGATAAAAGAAGATGAAGTCGAAATTGAACTATTAAGCGATAACGTTACAAATTCATATGAGATGTCATATTATGAAGAGGATGAAACTTTTTATTTTTACTTTACGATAGTTTGTGATGATAAGAATAAAGCTATTAAGATTGCACAAGACACTATCGCACAACTAAAAGAGAAGTATGATGAATGTGGAGATTGGAATTTGACAATGAGTTGTATTGGTGGATATGTTTGGTAAAGCAAATTAAAATTGATGTTTGAAAGGGTGAAAACATGGAAGATATGAAAGAATTTTTATCGCAATTTTGTGAGATTGAACAAACATCTATGATGGAATTTGTGGATGATGTTAATCATGCCATCCAACATTTTAAATTAAGTAGAGAACAGTACATTAAAATTTACGACCTACTTGTTAAAGAAGATTAAAAATACAAATTTTAAAGAAATAGAGGAGAATAAAAAAATGAACTTATTATTAACAACAATTATGGCACATATGTTTGGAGATTATTTTCTTCAAACTGATTATTTAGCAGGAAATAAAGGGAAGGATAATTACATTTTGTTGGCGCATTGTATTCTTTATGGATTGGGAGTTTATAGCGTTTGTTTATTGTTTGGCTACAAGTTATCTACGATTGATGTGCTAATCGTTGTTAGCCTACATATTCCAATGGATTACATCAAGGCAAGAGGAATTACACCTAGCCTTATGGGGAATAAATGGTCGTTAATTTTAGACCAAATTGTGCATTATGCAACATTATTATTTATTTTGATGTTTTAACAATAGCAATAAAATTAGACTTTTGTTAATATATAGGAGTGAATGAGATGATTAAGTTTGTTGTAGTGTTGTTGATTACTGCTTTTATGGCAGGGTGTTCCTCATCAGGTGATGGTGACAATAACTACGTAAAGGCTAATAGGTACAGTAATTGTATAGAAAAACTTTCTGATAACGAAACACTAAGTTTTGACGAGATGAAAGAGGTATGTAGTCATTATTTAAAGTAAATAAAATTGATGTTCTATGAGGTGAAAGCGTGGAGAAAATAGTAGATTTACCTTGCAAATGCGGACGTATTTATTGTAGACCAGTAGATGATGACGATAATAAGAATGAAATTATTAGTTATAGATGTGAGTGCGGGAACACTATGGAGTTTTTGATTGCTGAGCGACTTTAAAATAAGAAAAGGTGCAGGCGATTAAACCTGTACCAGTAAGGAGGGAGTTATGAAGTGGATCAGTGGGAAAGTTGGTTTTGTTGTAACTACAATAGCCATAGATGGGAGTCGATATCTCGTGGCAGAAGATAGATTGACTAATAAATTTAGATTGGTTAATCTATCTTACGGAACAGTTTGTAAAGAAGAATTCGATAGCTTTAATGATGTATTAGATGTTTTAGAATTGAACGAACATCTAATACAGAGAACAAGTTTTTAGCAAGATTGATATATCATAAAAAATACAAATTTTAAAAACATTTAGGAGGAGATGTGATACTGTGAATATTAAAACTTTTATCCCGTTTAGTCTTTCGCTTTTGTGCTTATGTGGGTGTAACACATATGAGAGATATAGTGAGTCAAATTATCTAGGTGGAATTGTTACTAATGTGTATGGTGAAAGCTACATTGAACATAGTGGTGCTGGTATTGGTCGCACAAGTTATAATGTAGATAAATGTCATGTTACGGTTACTTATGAAGATGGATATTCTAAAACATTTACTGAAAACATTGAACCAGTATATTGCTATAAGTTACAAGTTAATGATTGGGTTGACGGTTGGACAAATGAGGAATATCGAAAGAATATAGAAACACAAGAAGTGGAATTGATTAATATGACAAGAAATATAAGTATTGCGCAAGAGATTTCAAAAAGATTGAATTAAACTATATAAAATTAGACGTTTATAAAGGAGTGATAAAGTGGCAAAGTATAAAATTGATGGGAATACGTTTTGTGTGGGCGATGATGAATTAGATATTAATTTTGATATTGATGAACAATCTGGATTAGTTGAAATATCGGCATCTGACAGCAACGGATACAACAATAGAATATACATTAAACGTGAAACAGCAATGGTTTTGGCAATGTGGTTAAAAAGCAGATTGAGTGAATAAGATTAGACATTTACCACTGTTAAGGAGGAAATGAATGATGGAAGAATACTATAAGGTTTTTTATTGTGAAGATAAGATTCTAAAATGTACAAGATACTCTTATGAAGATGAATATAAGGCTATTAAAGTTGCCAAACATTATGCTAATAAAGACAATGTGACAGATGTTCAAGTCTATAAATATGAAGTGGTTAGTACGTTGATTAAGCAGTATTAATAAAATTAAATTTTTATTATAGAGGAGACATAACGCATGATTGAATTTAACATTGTTGAAGATGGTAATAGGAAACACACACTGGAAATAATTTATAATGGCAAGGTGTTTTACACAAGAAGAATGTATTCTCATAGTGCTACCACAGGACAACCAATTTACAAATTTAACGGTAGGTTTTGGAATTTAAAGCAACTAGAACAAAAGTTTAGTAAGTTTAAAGGTGAAACAGAAGAAGATTTTATCTTTTTTGCGAGTGCATTAACTAAACAAGGCAGAACATATCACGATAGAAAGTAAATAAAATCAGAATTTGATGGACTTGTAGGAGGTGATGATATGAAATGTAGTGTTTGTAAAAATAAAATGGAATATCATATGATAAGAAAGAAAGGTTCCTTCTATAAATGCCCTAAATGTGGATTCTCAAAAGAACATAGAATAGTGGTTAAGGACGGGAAAGATCGCAAGTATATTGTTATTGACGAAGAAATGTTAAATCTTACTGATGATGATAAAGAGAATAATTAACACATAAAACAAAAGGAGGGAATAAAATGGGGAGATTAAAACAATCAATTATTTGTTTGGGATTATGGATTGTTGCAATTATGATCTGCTATGGAATGAGCAATATTCTATTCTATCATTTGTAGAATAGTGTCTAGGATGAATATAAGCCCGTCTAAGAGGAATAGGGTAGAGTCTTGATAAGTTGTGAAACGTTATAAGTTGAGACCTCTTAGACGAGCTGAAATTGGGGTTTAAATTTATTTTTAAAAGTTTGGAAATTTGGTTGACTTTTATCAACCTAAAGTATATAATAGTAAATGTAGACGGAAACTGAAGAAAGGATAGGCAATAGGAGGAAGAGGGAAAATGAGTAGAAAAACAATTATACCGACAAGGTACAAGGAGGATATGACAGAGGTTGAATTACGATACTACATGACATTGCTAAATGATGCAGTATTCAAAAATGGAGTGCATTTTACAAATCATGCAGAAGATCGAATGAAATCAAGAAAATTAAGCAAAGGTAAAATTCAATATGTTGTCCGAGAGGGAGATTTGTACGGTGTGCAATTCAGTCCAGAAACACAAGATATTAAATTCTTGATTAGTTATGCAACTAAAGGACAATATAGAAAGAAATTTACAACCTACGCTTCATACTCAATGATGACAGGTAAAGTATTAAGTGTATGGAATCGTACATTTGAATTTGAGGAAATGCTAAATGAAGAACGAGGCCAAGGTAAGCCATATTTTAAAACCAACAATACAATAGAATTAACCAAAGGATACATAGATTTATATGAAGGTGAAGATTTTATCAATTTCATTCGCAAGTATGATAAATCACCATTTTCATTAAGAACGACTAAAAAGATTATGAATTACCTAGAAGGTATTACACCAATTTTTCAATTATAGGAGGAATGTATTATGTGTAAATTTTGTGATTTGCTAAAGAACGGAGGAGACATGATATGGGAGGAGCGCAGCACCTTTTTCGATGATAATTTATGTGAATTCGCAAGTGTAGGTGGCGAGCATAGAATGTGTGATGGATGTTCTGGTTGTGAGGGTAGAGGATTCAAACTAAGCTCATATAAACAAGGAGGGAATGCAAAACTTAGTGTTTCTTATTTTAGAAAAGCATTTGATATTGAAGTGTCACCTTTTAGTGAGTCACTACCTATTTCTTTTTGCCCTTTCTGTGGCGAGCAAGTATCGGAAAATGTGGAAGAGTTTAATGAAAACGATTTTCGTTATTCAATAAAATAATTGGTGCATGGGAGGAATATGCAATGGGATTATGTTGCTTGTTTATTAAGAAGAAACAATATGCCTATCGTGTTGAGAGAAGTTATAACAGAGAATATAAACTTGAGAAAGTCGTAGTTACCACTTGCTCAAAATGTGATTCTGTTGTTATTAAAAATGCAAGTGCATTGAGCAGAGAGTATCAAGTAATGTGGGTAGACTCATTGGGAGAAGTTGAAAGATTCTCAAAACTTAATGGAATTCCACTACTGTGTGAGGTATTGAATAAATAGGAGGAGTACACATGGAATACATATGGACTATTAAAATGACGAATGGTGATAAATATGACGTGAAAGCCAACATACAAACCATTGATGAGATTATAGAGATAATCTTTAGAGAGGGTGCAGAGGTTAATGTCACTACATTTGAATTGCACAAGAGAATTAATGGTAGCACTCATGTGGCTATTATTAGTAATCAAGTGTCATCTATTGAATGGATTGGCAATGATTAGCAAAGGAGGGATATTTTATGTTTGAATCGAGAAAAGAAATGGAAAAGTGGGCTAAATTAAGACATAAACAATTAAACCCATTGCAGACACCACCTAGCAAAATTCCTATGCCGAAACAAACACAAAATAAGAAAGAGCTAACTTTGCTAGAAATGGCTCAAGAATTTAAACAAATAATTGATAAGTTAAGAGCCAATGGAGTTGTTCTATTGGTAGAAAAGCGAGATAATGAAATGACAATAGTGCTAAATAAAGGCAAGGAAGAATACAGAATCAGAGGTGAACAAGTTGAATAATTCAATTATTGTACTATGTGGAAAAGGGGCAAGTGGCAAAGATACAACACTAAACAAGCTAGTAGGCAAATACTCAAACCTACAAACTTGTGTATCGCACACTACTCGCCCTATGCGTAAGAATGAAGTCAATGGTCGAGAATATTATTTTGTTGACGATGCGGAGTTTGAGGGTATGTATAGCAATGGCTCATTTGTTGAAACAAGGTCATACCAAGTTGCAGATGGTAATACTTGGTTCTATGGCATGAGTGAAGCAGAGATTAGCGATAAATTATCAAAAGGTCATCTTATCATGATTCTTGACATTAATGGATTGCAAGAGTTAAAAGAATATTACCAAGATACTGATATCAAGATTATTTCATTCTTTATTGATGTGGACACTGATATTCGTGTGCAACGTTATTTAGATCGAGATAGAATGACCTACGAGGTATTACAAGAAGCAATTCGTCGCATTCAAGTAGACGAGATCGACTTCGCAAATGCACGAGATATTGTTGATTATGTTGTGTTTAACCCAGAATCAAGTGATGATAGTGCTTTGATTGTTGCTAATCACTTAAAATACTTAGGAATTGAATTATACGTGACAGAATAGAAAGGAAGGATAGAGTATGGCAAATACAAACTATAAACAATATCGCAAAAATCGAATCAAAGAACAGTTGAAGGCTCAGAAAGTAAATAAAATGTCAAAAACATTAGCAGACCAATACATGAATATGACTGATGGGGATTGGCAAGAATTCGCCAAAGCATTACATGAGGAAATGGAACAAGCTAAAGAAACTAAAGAAGAAGGGGCAGTGAAATAATGGCATACACTAAAGACGATATTATTGCATATCAAGATGAAACACTAGACAATATCGAAGCATTATTAAATTTAAAAGTGGGTTCAAAGGTTAAAAGTGATGAGGGAGATATTTACATGATTGGAACTTCTATTACCTTTGATATTGAGGTAGACTACTATTTAATAAATACGAATCGTGGTCTTGTTTCTGATAGTTATAATTCAGTAGGAGACATTATCGTTAAATTACTACGTGACAATTTCTTAGGCAATGATAATTGGACAATTGTCGAATAAATACATAATTTGCAAATTTTAGTTGACTCAAACAAATGTTTCATATAAAATTAAAAATGTGGTCATAAGGAGAGATGATATATGATGGGAGATAAAGTGCGTTGGTGTGATGCTTATAAGCACATTACTTTAGGGGGTAAAGCTCAACACGAGTCTTGGCAACCTAATTGTTTTATTCGAGTTGATGAAGCAGGTGAAATTGTTTTTGATGATGGCTCAGAATGTTGGTTAGAATTGGATGAATTGACTAGCGAGGGGTGGATGTTGCTACCTGCTGGTGATGTTACAGATTCTTTTGAGCAATATCCATCTCTAGCTAAAACATTAACATTAAATCTACTAACATCTAAGTTATTAGGTCAAAAAGGAAAATTGCATAGAAATCTATATGAGTTCTATGAGATTAAAGGTTCATTACTGTTTGGTAAAGGTGGATACACCATTGGTTATACTGATGGTCATGCTTTCATAGATTATGATACGGTATTCAATCCTTTAACAATTTACAGTAGCAAACCAAAACACGTTGAAGAGGCTATTGAGCGATTTGGTGTATTTATTGATTCAATCGTGGCTCTTGAACGTCAATTAGTTGGAGTTAAAATAAGGGAATATACTCCAATGGAATTAAAAGAGATTTATAAATTATTTAGCAACAAATAGTGAGATAAGAGACCACACAAGGACTAGAGTAATCTAGTCCTTTTTGGTATCAATGATTGTATTATTTTTTAAATGCGAGTGTATATAACCAAATATTCTGTGCATTATAGTAGTGTGGGGTAACAAGCCACTGTGATAAAAACGTGCCAATGTTCCGATTAGCATATACATCAATTTAAAATTACCTACTTTTACCTTTTATTCAACACTCACAGTAATGCTTCACACTTTTTTTAATCCTTATATAAAAGGACTAGAATTTAGCCCCTCTAGTCCTTTTTATTTTGTTTGAAATTTTGAATGTGTGATAAATCCTCTAGGAAGTCTGGGATGCGACCAATATAACGTGAATATCCTTCTTTACCACGTTGTAAAATGATGGCATGATGTTCTTTTAGTTTGAGTAAATCTTCTAGCTCAAAAGGCTCTAATGATTCTTTCAGTAAAGCAAATGAATTTTTCTCGGCACTTGAGAACATAATATAGCTTCCACCTGCCGATTGAAATGAAGCTAATGTATCGCCAAATTGACCGAGATGGTGACAACTTGAGAAAAAGCCCAGTCTATGACGACGAAATTCAGTCGCATGTTCTTCAAGAAGTTTTAGTGTAGAGGGAATAGTATAGACTTCATCAAAGAAGATGTGGCATGGATTGGCATTATCATTATCTTTACGTGATTGCACTGCCAACCATACTCGTGAGAAGTAATACAACCCAATCATGTCACGAATCTTTTTGGACTTAAAATCATATTGAGGAACACTAACCACAATGGTTTTACCTTGTTCGATATACTTTAGGAAATCTTCTTCAATGTTTGGTCTTTGAGATAGCATTTTACGAACATAAGGGACTTTCTCCAACTGCGTTAGACGATTGTTAATACCCACGATGGCTTGGTCATTATTAACTGTTCTTGTAACAGATACTTCAACCTCCTTACCATCTTCATTTAATTGCCATTCTTTGACCTTGACCTCTTTATCCAATTGATAGAGATTATAATATACTGATTCGTCTTCAAAACAACCACTAGCTTGAGCATATAAAATGGCTTTGTGTCGTTCCTCTGGGATTCGTAGTACATCAAAAGCATCTTTGAGTGTAGCCATAGGTTTAATAAAAGTCACTAAACAAGCACTATATAAGTATCTAACCATTGCATCACTTAAAGCACTATCGTCTGATACGTTTTCAATGATTAGTTGAACTTGTTCTGCAATATCACTAGCTAGAGATAATCGAGTAAATTTATCCATATCTTCTGTAATTAAGCAACTAATTTCATTAAAGGAAAATGACGGTACATTTTTAATGTTGCTTAGAGACACATTAATGTCCACACGTTTGTCGTCTGGGATTAATTGTTTACAAGCCTTAGCAACCTTACAATCTTCAATGGTATCAATAATTAAATTTGCATCACCCATTTTGAAGTTTTCGTAGGCTATGCGTTTCATCATAGTAGTTTTCCCTACGTTTTGCGATCCTATTGCTATCCAAGGAAGACAACGAGTTGATTTATCGTCCGAGCGATATACAATATATTCTTTTCCACGTTTCTTAGTGATAGCAATAGGCACATGACCACTAAGCAATTCTTTTGATACTTCACCTTCCAATTCATCAATAGCCTTAATCTTGAAGTCACGTTGAGCTTGTTTAGGTGGTAATTGAATCAATTTAGCCAACTCCTTTGTAGATAATATGCATGAATTATTTGGAGATACGTCGAAGTATCTAATTTCTCTAATTCTGTTGGGTATTCGTTTTGCACTTAAAGGTTTTAATACAAATTCATTTTCGTCATTTAACTCTTTGTAGCTTTCTGCAACTGACAATAAATTAATATTTGCTCTTGATAGGTCAGTGCTTGATGATAGGATGGTAATACGACATTTAGCCACATCTGAATTTCTTTTGAGTGCAGACACATTAGGACGACCCATATTGCGTTCTTCATTGGACAGTTTCTTAGCTTTGGATTTCTCTAAATCCATCACTTTATCATCTCCACCTAGCAATCCTAATATAGCTTCGACAGGTAATAAACGATACTCAATATATAAGTCTAGTGCAGTATTCATACCTTCAAATCCCTTTTTGAGCAGGTATTCTTGAATAGATTCCATATCCAATCGAGGTTTGCCATTTCTTTCATTTTTTATTTCTTCTTGTGCTATATTATTCCAATTCACTCGTGTCATAGGTTCAATGGCAATATTGATAACAACTTTATCTCCATCACCCATTGATCTCATGAGTTGGAAGATTGAGTTTAGATGTGAACTATCAGATAGGCTTGTTGCAATAGTTTTGAAATTGTAGTCTTTAAGAATCAGTTCCCCTCCAACAGTTGATTTGAAAGGGAGCTTTAAGAATGACGTATCTTCTACAACGTCAATCCCAGATTTCTTCCAACAAGATGACATTTTACCTTGAAATAAATCTTCATACTTACTAGGCACTGAAAGGTAGAAATTAGCATTTTTATCTTCTAGTACAATATTGAAGTAAACACGACTAGGTTTTGTATAATTAAGATTGGTTAAGGATAGTCTACTACTTGGTGATTTGTATATATTGGTAATTGCACTTGTGATAATTTCATTCTTTGAATTACTCACTCCAAAGTCTGGGGTGATTTTATATGTTATCATTTCATCTCGTTTGACTAAAGTGTTGTTTTTAAGCAACATTATAAACACACTCCCAACACTTTCATGATGATGAATGATAGGAATGATAGGTTAATCATACGAGTACCTATTTTCTTACCATTCGCCATAATGAAGAATATTCCAATCATTCCAAAGAGGAGGAAGGCTTCATGACATTGTTCAGTCATAAAACGTGAGAACCCTCCAACTCCATGCAGAATTAAAACTGCACCTTTCTCAATCAACCATTGAAGAATACCGACAATTTGATTCAGTAACCAATTTAAAATAGCCATATTTATCCCTCCTAAAATTTAATCGCTTTTAGTAAGTCATACAATTGAGGTAGGAATTGCACTGTTAAATAACCATAAATTGAATTTTTCATTGCTTTATTCCCTTCTGCTTCATGCCCTTGCATTTTCATGAAGATACCCTTTAAGCAAAAAGCTAATGAGAAAGGTTCGGCTAAATCTTGCAATGTATGAATCAATGGATCAAAAGCATCAGCAATAGCAGTTCCAGTTTCTTCCAAACTTGAAGCTTGAGCAACAATTCCAGTTAATGGCATTGAGTCTTTTAAAATTGGCAAAGCATACGCTCCACAGCTTGTAATGGCGATTGTTTTAGTTGCACTAGAGACAACCATCACCACATCTTTCTCATCTATTGTTTTACCATTTTTCGTTACATAGAAAGCACTAATTTTCATTTTACTCATCCTCTCTTGACGCTTTGACTTCATTATAAATCTGAATCATTTCTTTTCGGCAAACCATTGTAGTCGCTACAATAGTCATTAAAGTTTTTATTAAAAATTCCATTTTTATTCCTCCTCAATGTATAAATGAAGTCCAAGTGGTTAATAATATGATTATAAGTCAAAACGAAGGAGGTAATATTGATGAATGTATATTTATGGATTTCACTCGGACTTTGGGTATTTAGTCAACTTCCTCTTTAAGAGGTGGCTATTTATTCTTTTAGAATAAATAAGCAATTAAAAATATTAAATTGTGTAAATGTTGTAAAAATCGACAGAAGTGGTATAATTTGCGAAGTGCCAAGCATATGCTTATCGTGTAAGCACTAAGCTTAACGAGCGTAAGCCGCAAGCAAGGGCTAAAACGAGATGCAATTTGGCTCACCTTATACCCTATTGTTGAAGTATGCTCATAGCTCCCTTTTTAAGCTTTGATTCGTCTAAATTTCCAGTTTTCTTTGTTGAAGGCTGTAAATGTTGTTGTGAATTACCCACCATTGTATTGGGTGTAAGATTGGTCATAGCCTGGTAAACAATTTCTAAAATTTTGTTGTCAGTGGAAGTTTGCTCCATATCTTTCCGTATCAAACTCCAAATATATTGAGATTTATTGATTTGTTTATCTAAAAACTCATATTCATTTTCATATCCTTTAGGGATGCTCAACGTTATTCGTTTGGGCATCTTTTTATTTTTATCATTCACTTAAAATCAACCCCATTTCTCCAAAACCATCTAAATTATCAAAAATACAATTTTCTGACACTGAAAATGTTTCATATTCATTAATTACCTCTTGTAACAATAGTGATCCTCCACCAGTAAACACAATTGGCAATGATTGAATTTCCCACTTATGTTTTAACATTTCATGTACGATTTTTCGCAGATAAGATACTTTACACTCATGAATAATTTCTTTTGCTTGCTCCGATTTAGCACCATACATTCCATCCAGTAAGATTTCATCCATTTGATAGGCTTGAATGTTGAGTAGTAATTCTTTATTTAATGTGTCTCGCACGTTAATCTTAAATGGATTTGCACCATCAACTAATGAGAATACTGTTTCAAGTATTGGAGCACAATCTTTGAATACTGCTGCGTCAATAGTTGTATATCCAATATCTACTACGCCCACCAATGAATTTGTTGGATAGTTGAATACGTGACCCACTGACTCTGGCATGGCAATTACATTTGTGATGGTAAATGTTTTTGTAATGTTATTAACATTTAGTGTTACCTCACCATCTGAGTAAAACTCAATATATTCTTTACGATAATCAGCATTATAGAATGAATGAATTGGTAGTCCAACATAAAGCTCAACTCTAGCCCCATTTGGTACAGATTGATGAATTGCTACGAATAGAGCTAACTTATGAGTTAAGTCCATTTTGGATAGCAAGATATTTGTATTCACTGATTTATTTTCATCACCAACTACATAATTTTCACCCTCATAGTCACGCACTATGTAGCTACCTTGATACATTCTATCCTCCCCAACTGAAAGCAAGGTAGGAATTGCAATACGATTTACGTCACCTAATGGATCGTAAATATCTACTTTCGTAACACTGTTACCACAATCTCCGAATACTTTATACACTTCTCTCTCCTTTAAGCTTGAATAATTAACCATCTTATCATCTCCCTTGATTTTCTCTATGTTAAATCCTATGTAGCCAAGTTTCTAATTATTACTTTTTTATGTAACATTATTCACTTTGTTGTAAAAGTTATTACCTCGTTCATGTTAAAATGATATTCACAATTATGAGATTTATGCCTATTATTGTATAAAATATATTTACTTGTATTTAATTATTATGCCATAATAAGGAAGTAAGTTGATATTGCAATTTACACATAAGACGCTAAAGTTGATAAATTTAAACTTTTTATAAAAAGTAGTTGACTTATATCAATAAGGTGTATATAATAATAAATGTAAGAACGAGAAAGGGAGTGAACGACATGAAAGTTAAATTCAACCAATGCAGAGGAAATCGCATTGAGAAAGGTACGTTTCAAGGTTTCCATAAACGTAGGCACATTTTTGGTGGATTGATGGCTAATTATCATGCTTATTGGCATCCAACACTAAACAAATGGATTACTGAGGAAGAGGCTTTTGGAGTATATTATAACGATAATTGGATGGCTGAAAATTTAAACATCCATACTCTAAAAGGTGCAATTAGGCATATCAATAAACATAAACATTATTTGCCCAAAGGAACTGTATTCACGCTTGTGAGTTGGTTCGAAGGATATGATATTGATATTATCTTGTAAATAAAATTAAATTTTTTATGAACGTTAAGGAGAGTTGCTTTATGAAGTTTGTTTGTTTTAATACCAAAGAGCCTAAAGTTGGTTTTGTATATGATGTTCTTGATGATTTAAAAAAAGAATGTGAAATTAAATTATGCAAGGTTGGAGAGCCGATGGTCTTTGTCACAAAAGACTCTACAAATATAACGACTGATGTTGTGTCGGTAAACGAAAGTTTTAGCCATATTCTTGTTGAAACAAGAAATAGCTTTTATACATTTGAGAAGTAATTAAAATTGATGTTTTAACATTATTTATAGCAACTATTTGAATGGAGTGATTTTTAAATGCCGAAAATGTTTGATATTAATTACGATAGAGACAATGGAAAAATAACAGTTTTTATTGACGATAAAATGATTATTGATTATGAATGTTCAGAAACGTACGCTGAATTTCGTGATGTATTAGATTCCATTATTGTAATGGCAAAATATAGCGGATTTATGTACACAATAACAGCAAATAATAGACACGATGAGGACTTGAAGAATGTTGTTAAGAGAGGTTATTTCACAAATTGTTGTATTGAAGATTAGAGGTTATTAGAATACAAAGTTTATAAACGTTCAAGGAGGAAAAAGAATGGGTTATTGTATTGAATTAGAATATGTTAAAGGTATGGAATTTAAACGTTCAGATGCAAACAACATTATTAACGATATTAAAGAATGGGCAAAAACTAAACGTACTATTATGTGGGTTGATAAAAGGTTTATCGAAGAAACAGATAGGATTGAAGATTTATTTGAAGAATTACTTTACCCTTTAAATTACAACAAAGAAAGCGATATGTATAATGTTGATTATTTTAGTGGAGAGAAACTAGGCGATGATGATGAAATATTCAAGTGCATATCTAATTATTTAACTGATGGTGAGATTTGTTTCTTAGGAGAAGATGATGAATACTTCACAATCAAATGTCAAAATGGAAATGTTGCTATTGAATAGAGGTGATGGAGAAATGACTAAAATTAAATTGAAGAATGGTAGCACTATAGAATCTATTGGGCACAATGACATAATTCGTGCTTCACTTAAAGGTGACTTAGCAGATGAGATAGTTTTTATGATTCATTGCAACGATAATTTAATGGAGTTACCAGTTACAGTTTTAAAACAGATGAAAAATCACATCGGTAGCATAATTAAAACAAAGGAGAATCTATAGTATGAATTGGAATCAGTTAGACACAGTGTTAGAAGTAGTAAATAAATTAAAAGCAACAAATAGCAATAAGGACAAATTAGCCATCTTGAAGTCATATATTGGGCATGAAGATGAAAAGATGATTTGTAAGGTATTAAACTACACATATGATACTTTTAAAAAGTATGGTATCTCAGAGCAAGTTTATGATGGTGTTAATGTAGTGAGCAATTCAATTTTTAGTGACCCAATTGAAATGTTTGATAAGCTATCATCAAGCAATATTAATGATTTATTACGTTTATCTACGAAGTCATACATTGAGAATCAAGTACCTAGTGAATATCGTGAATTGATTAAAGGTATTTTGTTTAAGGATTTAAAGATTGGTGTTAATGCTAAATCTATTAATAAAGTATGGAAAGGACTTGTACCAGAATTTAATGTGCAGTTGGCTGAATCTTATTCAAAGTTGAAACCAGGTGCATTGGACAATAAAGAAGTTTGGGTAACCACCAAATTAGATGGCTTCAGAATTATTTATGATCCTACGCTTAAAAAGTTTTTTACGAGAGCTGGACAGAATTATGAGGGAATTGACCATTTAATTTCTGAGTGTGATAAATTAAGTGAGGAATTAAGTCGTCAGATTGGTGGACATGGAGCAATGGTCATGTTAGATGGTGAATTATTACATAAACCTATGGACGGTCTTAATTCTCAAGAACTATATTCATTAACGAGTAGTGCAGCTCGTAAGAAAGGTTATCACAAAGACAAATTAAATCTACAGTTCAATGTATTTGATTTTATTCCGGTTCCAGAGTTTCGAACCAATACAACAACATTGAAATACAAAACTCGTCGAAACGCAATGAATGTCGCATTTTCATTAAACAAGTTCGAGAATCTTGTTTTGGTGAAAACATTATACAATGGGATGTTTAGTGAAGAGTCCTTAATGTGTCTACTAGAAGAAGTAGAATCTCAAGGTGGAGAAGGATTAATGATTAACTTGAATGGGAAGTATGAATGCAAACGAACTAAACAACTATTAAAGGTTAAGACATTCAATTCTGCCGATGTTCTTGTGGTTGGTGTATATGAGGGAGAGAAAGGAAAAGAATTTGAAGGTACATTAGGTGGAGTAACAATTCAATTCTTATACAATGGTGAAGTACGAACTTGCAACTGTGGTAGCGGATTCAATAAAGATGAGCGAGATTTATTCTTTAATAATCCAGAATTAATTATTGGTAAAATTATTGAAATTAATTACTTTGAGGTATCAAAGGATAGTAAAACTGGAATAGAAAGTCTACGATTTGGGACATATCAACATCGCATTCGTGAGGACAAAACAATTGACGACATTACAGATGTAGCTTTACAGTAATACCATTCTATAAGTGTGGCTTTATGTCACACTTATATCCACTAAAAGTTGATAAAAGTTGAATTTTGTAGTTGACTTTATCCAATGGTAAGTATATAATAGTAAATGCAAGAATTAATTAAGGAGAGATATTTTATGAAGAAAACAACGGTAAATGAAATTATCAAGGCTCTAGGAAATGCGTTGGGGAGTAAGCAAGTTTAGTTAATTCTTTGCTTCTGCACATGAAGTTGACATTTATCAACTTTTGTTAAAAAGTAGTTGACTTTATGAAATACTAGGTATATAATCATAAATGTAGAAAGTTGAAACAAAAAGGAGACATAAAGAATCATGTGTAAAAGTTTAGAGTTAATTGAAATGATGGCAGAAACAGTGACAGAAATGCACCTACATATTAAAGAGTTGAGAGAGCGACAAAACGATGTGAATTTAATGAGAAGTGATATTCAACATCAATTAGAAAATGAAGAAGTAACACCTACTAATGCTTATAACTTAGCTAAGGCTTACCATTTGCTAAGTAAAGAGCGTAGAGAAGTTACAGACGAGATCGAATTGTTACAAGACGCTATTAATAAAGTATCTGAGGGGTTTGGTCATATTGGGTATTATTATGAAAATAAAGTTCGCGAATGTGAATACCGAAAGAATAGACGTGAAAAAGGTAGTGAAGTATATAGTTCACGTAAATTAGACCTAGATGGCAACGTACTTCAACAAGTTAAAGATTATTTAGGATAAGGAGAGATATAGATGTTAGATACTACATTTGGGAATGTGAAAGCAGATTTAACCTATGAAGAAATGATTGAGTTGGTCAGTGGAGTTAAACCAGGTGACATGATTAAACTTCGTGATGATTTAGAAGAATGGGGTATTGAATATAGAGTTAAATCAATTAAAGGCACATTTGGTGATAGGTACGCAAAACAAGACAGTCTTTATTATGGCATTTTGGAAAATAACTGTGATGATTGCAGTTTAAAATGTAAGTGGGGAGAAGTGGAATGCCAATATGACTGGATTCCATATAATATGGTTGATATTGATTGGCTAGTTGCTCAACGTGCAAAAGAGGAAAAGGTGGAGAATTTATTCAACCCACAAAAGATTGATGAGAGTGTGACAACTTATTATCCTTTAAAAGAACGAATTAAAGAAGAGGAAGCCAAGACGGAGGATAATTTAAAAACACTTGAAAAATTGACTGAAGCCATGTTAAGTACAGAAACTACATACTGTGCTGCACCAGTGAATCAGCAATTTGATTTCTTTACAATGGCAGAAGAGTTAAACTCTATGGTTGAATTAGAGATTGTTGAAGCAGTAGAGAAATTAAAATATGCACTCATGAAAGCCAAAGCAGTTAATCGTAGTGTGAATATTAAGCTACCCAACTCAGCTCGTTATTTTGGAGTAAAAGGTACACACACAGAAGTTGAACAAGATACAAAAGAAATTACTATTGTTATTAAGTAGGTGATTGTATGAGAGTAGAGGAGACACAATTATTAGAATACATAAATTACAAAGTCCTTAGTGAAGCAAAGAAAGGCAACACTATGGGTGAGAAGTGGATTGGTATTAATGTTCATTTTAAGCCTTGTGAGTTGAAAGAGGAAGGTTGGATTGCAGAGCCACAAATTGATTCTTATTTCTCAGATGATAAAGAAGCAGTTATTGAATATGCAAAAGACCATGAGTGGAGAACATACCAAGTTGAATTAATTGAAGATGTATTAAAAATTTTTGAGTAGGGGTGAACGTATGTTTATATTGGGAATGATGGTTGGAGGATTCTTTGGAGTGCTGATTATGGCTTTATTAACGGCTTCTAAGCGAGGTGAATAGTATTGGCTAAGGAAGAAAAAGAGCGTAGGCCAATATATCGAGTTTGTTTGAAAGAGCGTAAATCAGATGGCAGACGCATACCTATTAAACACAAAGATTTTGAAAGCTCTAGTGGGGCTATTAGGCATTATGAAGAATTACTCTTGGAGAATGAAAAGATTGGGGAGAAATTGGGTTTGATTGTAGAAATGCAATTCATATTTCAATCTAAATATAGTACGCTACAAGAGAAGCATATTTAGTTGTAAAATAGAGGATGGAGGTTAGTTTATAACCTCTTGACTCTAGGTTATAACCTAGCATATAGATATAAGGGGGGCTGTGTTTGAAGTACGATGATTATAAGGATGAGATTATCACTATTCGATTTGACAAAGAAATGCTAAAGCAATTTACTGGATATGATACCGAGAACCCAGATTTGTATTTCAAGGTGCATAAACGAGCAAAAAAACCACCATTTGAAGCCATTTGGAAGAAGTCTCGTAATGGACTGATCCCAAGTATCAACACGTTTTTAAATGTGGCCGATAGGCGTATTCAGAACACATGGGAGCAACATCTGAGTGAATATTGTGAGTTCTGTATGCAGAAACAAGGTATTAAGCATAGTTACATAAAAGAGTGTGTTATTTTGGCTATTCAGTTCAAGCCAACAAAAAGTAAATCGGATGTAAATAACATCTACACAAAGCCTTTTATTGATGCAACAGTTAAACGAGAATTGCTATTAGAGGATAACTATACTGTTGTTAGGTTGCATATGGAATATGCTGTTGTAGACAAGAATGATCCTCGTAGTGAGATTAGAATTTACCCTATCTATGAGGAGGATGGATATACATATGATTTTGTCTTAGACTATATTGCCAATGAATTGAAAGAGTTGAATGGTGAATATAAAATTGTTTAAATTTTATAAAATTCTAGTTGACTTTTCTAAACGTTGAGTATATAATATTAAATGTGAGGTGAGCGAAATGGAAGATGAGAAAACTAACTATCTTGCTTCATTAAAAGTTGATTATCACATATTCAATGAAATTGATTCTATCTTGAATGACAATTTATCCAATCATGTAAAACTCAACTTAATCTCTGATGTGATTAAGCAAGAGGTTAATAAGATTCTTGATGATGTATATGAAGAAGGGTATTATTGGGGTCAAGAAGATGAGAAAACAAATAGCGATAGTCAAGCAGAAGTAGATTATTTGCGAGAGTGTTTGAGAAGCATTCAATACATAATGTCAGACGTAGGGTTTTAATCAATTAAATACATAAAGGAGAGATGAAAATGAAGTTTAAAATTGGAGATAAAGTTCGATTAAAGGGTTTGGATGAGATTTTAAAAAATAGTGATTTTCAGTTAGATTTAGCAGGTAATGTAGTATATAAAAGTGATTTTATTGCCCTATTAAAACGCGAAATAAAATATTGTGGGCGAGAGCTTGAAGTTATAGATCTTTACCAAAAACATTACATTCTTACAGATTGCATTACTAAGAAGACTCTTGGAGGTGTTCCCCCTTTAATATTAGAACCAGTTAAAGAGATAAAATTGGTTGATTTAAAAACAGCAGTTGAAGCATTAAAATCTGGTGAGTGTGATGCTATTCGATTTGAACACAATAAAGCAGTGTGTGCTTATTTGGACAACGATGGTGAATTTAAGAAGACTACCATTGTTCGTATAGGAGCGCTAAGGGCACTAAACTATACAGATCAATCATTCTTCATGCACGAAGTCTACCTATTTGATAGCAGATGGGAATTGATTGTTGATGAATACAAGCGTAAACGTAAAGACAAAGTTAACAAGTTGAAAAAAGAAATTATTGATTCCCTAGGCAATCTTTATTTTACAAGTCAAGACTTTAAACTTGAGAACTATAATCAAATTTGTGATGTTATCAACAAAATCAGACATTAACAAAAAATTAAAAAGTTTAAACAAATGGTTGACTTTTAGCAATCATGAGTATATAATAATAAATGTGGTAGTTAATTAGAAGATAGAGGTTAATCTCTAACCTCTTGATTCTAGGGAGTTACCTAGAATACATATTATTGAATGGAGATTGATATTATGAAAACAATTTTAAAAAATGGAAAACAAGCAACTTTAACTATTGATACTAAAACTCAAACTGCAACAGTTACAACAGAAGGTGTAAATAAGTTAGTAGCATTTGTACGTGACGCTAAGAAGTTAGTTGTTAAAAACGATATGTTATTAAATCAAGCAGACTTAGCATTAGTGAAATCTGAATTAGGTAAAACGATCAAAAAAGAAGAAGTTGGTAAGAAACGTAAGTAATTAAAAAGTTTAAAAACTTTACAAATCTAGTTGACTTTTGACAACTGTGAGTATATAATAAATGTAATAAACATTAACTTCCCACTTAATAGAATGGCATGGTCGTTAGGTGGTCAAATAAATAAATTTGAAGCCCATGAGAGAAGGGCAGAAGGAGAAGAATATACATATGGCAATTAATGTAAAAGATATCGCAAATGACGTAATTTTAGCAGGAGTTATCGCAGGATATAAAATTGAAAAGAAACGTATCACAGCACCTTGGGGAGATAAAAAGGGGCAAGAGGTGGATGCTCATGATGGATATTTCGCAGTTCAAACAGGTGAAAATCAGTTTGCAACTGTAAAAGTTAATAAACGAATGTTCTCATATTGGGATGGAAAAATTGATGGTACAACACAAGTATTAGAGGCAATGGCTAATGGAGAATATGATACATATGCAAAAACAAAAGATTTAACTAAAACTCCTACAATCTCAGTATGGGGCAAAGATAAACAAGGGCACACGAACTTAAAAATGGTTGACTATTTCTACCCACAAGACGGAGAAATTAAGGAAGTATTCCGTTTAGAATTAGGATTTGCTAAAATCTCTATTGATGAACCAAAAGAATCTCCTCGTTTAGAAAATGAAGTGGTATTAAATGGTGTGGTTGAAGATGTTAAGCCAGAAATTGTTGACGATGAGGAAACAGGACGAGCAATTGTTACAATGTCAGTGCCTTACACACACGGTTCTGGAGACAAACAAGTAATTCGTTGTGTTAAAACTCAATTTGTAGCAGGTTCATTTGAAATCGAAAATGAAGATGGTGAAATGGAAACTGTTGATTTAGGAGCAGATTTATTAGACTACACAGATGAAGTATTAGGATATTCTTGGTCAGCAGTCGTTGAATTAAATGGATACTACGTTGAGGAAGAAGTTGCTCAACCAGAAGAAAGTGGAGAGCGTAAAGGATTTGGTCGTAAACGCAAGACAGTAAATACTAAACGCAAAGCTCATCATGAATTATTATTAGTTGGCTTAGACCCACTAGGTGACGGTGAAGTATTTGATGAAGATGATATTCGTGATGCTTACAACTTACG
>QRFC01001072.1_pt1 | contig 23732 bp, 21 predicted proteins | sample 1861061 | NCBI WGS metagenome assembly QRFC01 (sample SAMN09711282, study PRJNA482702) | Human gut metagenome, whole genome shotgun sequencing project.
TCCGAAAACTTCCGCCTGTAATCTCCGTTCGACTTGCATGTGTTAGGCGCGCCGCCAGCGTTCGTCCTGAGCCAGGATCAAACTCTTAATAAATAGTATTCACACTACCTATTAAGGTAATTATGATCTTTAATCCTTAACCCAAGCTCTCGCTTGCGTTATTACTTGTGTTTTAAGAGTACTTCTTCTCTTAGAATTTACAAGGACTCTCCATTGACCTCTCGGTCAATTTCAAGTGAATGCTGTTCAATTTTCAAGGTGCGGCTTGCTGTCTTACCCGACAGCTTTTATATCATACCACAGCGAAAAGCCGGTGTCAATCACTTTTTTACGGTTTTCTTTTCTTTTTTTGCTATTGAAAAGCCCCCTTTATAATGGTATATTTGTGGTGGTTTTAACGATCTGTTTCTTTCATTAAAAAGGAGGAACCAATGATGTATGATGTTGCTGTCATCGGCTGCGGGATAGTGGGCGCCGCTGCTGCCTACGAGCTGAGCCGGTACAACTGCCGCGTGCTGGTGCTGGAGGCCAAAAATGATGTGGCCAATGTGACCACCAAAGCCAACAGCGCCATTCTGCACGCGGGATATGACCCCACCCCCGGCACCCTGATGGCTGAGACCAATGTGCGCGGCGTGGCGCTGGCCAAGGAGTTGTGTGAAAAGCTGGATGTGGAGCGGGAGGAGATCGGCTCGCTGGTACTGGCCTTTAGCGAAGAGGACGAGCGCCACCTGGAGAAGCTGTACCAGCAGGGCCTTGCCAATGGTGTGCCCGGCATTGAGCTGCTGACCGCTGATGAAGTGCACGCATTGGAGCCAAATGTGAGCGACAAAGTGACCGCCGCGCTGTACGCCCCCACCGCCGCCATCGTAAGCCCGTGGGAATACGCGCTGGCGCTGGCCGAGACCGCCGTGGTGAACGGCTGCGAGCTGCGGCTTTCCGCCCCCGTTACCGGCATAGACCGCGCCGGGGAGGGCTACCGCCTGCATACCCCCAAGGGGAATTTTGAGGCACGCTATATTATAAATGCCGCCGGGCTGCACTGCGATAAGGTGCACGAGATGGCGGGCGGCGCCGGCTTTACCGTGCAGGGCGTACGGGGCGAATATTATATAATGGATAAATCGCAGGGACATGTGGTGGAGCATGTCATTTTCCAATGTCCCAATGAAAGGGGCAAGGGCGTACTAGTCTCCCCCACCGTTCACGGGAATTTGATCGTTGGGCCCAGCGCCGATGCTGTGGAGGATGTGGAAAGCGTGGCCAATACCGCCTTTGGGCTGGTGGAGGTGCGCACCGCGGCTGCCCGCAGCGTGCCGGATCTCAATTACCGGGAGAGCATCCGCAATTTTTCCGGGGTACGCTGCTATACCCAGCAGGAGGATTTTATTATAGAGGAATCCAAACAGGCGCCTGGCTTTATCAATCTGGCCGGGATCCGTTCCCCGGGACTTTCCGCCGCGCCTGCCATAGCGGAAAAGGCGGTGGAGCTGCTGCGTGGCTGTGGCCTGGAAACCGTAGAAAAAGAGCACTTTACCGATACCCGCAAGCGCACAGTGTTCCGGCACCTTTCCCCCAAGGAAAAGGCTGCTCTCATTAAGGAAAATCCTCTGTACGGCCGGGTCATCTGCCGGTGCGAGACTGTTACCGAAGGGGAGATCGTGGAGGCGCTGCACCGGCCCATCGTTCCCACCTCTATCGATGCCATCAAGCGCCGCTGCAATGCCGGCATGGGCCGCTGTCAGGGCGGCTTCTGCGGGCCGCGTGTGCACGAGATCATTGCCCGGGAGCTGGGCCTCCCAAAAGAGCAGGTGCTGATGGATGAGGAAGGCAGCTGGCTGCTGTGCGGCGAGACCAAGACCGGCTCCAAAGCCGAAAAAGGAGGCGACGCCCAATGAAAAAATACGATGTCATTGTCATCGGCGGCGGACCCGCCGGCTTGGCTGCCGCCTGCGCCGCCTGCGAAAATGGCGCCAAGAAAGTCCTGGTCATCGAGCGGGACAAAGAGCTGGGCGGCATCCTCAATCAGTGTATCCACAATGGGTTTGGCCTGCACCGCTTTAAGGAGGAGCTGACCGGTCCCGAATACGCCGGGCGCTTTATTCAGCTGCTGCGGCAAACCAAGGCGGAAGTGATGCTGGATACCATGGTGGTGGAGATCACCGCCGACCGCCGGGTCTGCTGCATCAATACCGTGGATGGCTACCAGGAGCTGAAGGCGGGGGCTGTGGTGCTGGCCATGGGCTGCCGGGAACGCACCCGCGGAGCCATTGCCATTCCGGGCGACCGGCCTGCCGGTATTTTTACCGCAGGCGCGGCACAGCGCTATGTCAATATGGAGGGCTACATGGTCGGCCGCCGGGTGGTCATTCTCGGCTCCGGCGATATCGGTCTTATCATGGCTCGCCGCATGACGCTGGAGGGTGCCAAGGTGCTGGCCTGCGTGGAGCTCTGTCCCTATTCCAACGGCCTGAACCGCAATATCGTCCAGTGCCTGAATGACTACAATATCCCCCTGTATCTTTCCCACACCATTACAGATATCAAGGGCCGGGAGCGTGTCGAGCAGGTGGTTATCAGCCAGGTAGATGAGGCCCGCCGGCCCATTCCCGGCACCGAGCAGACCTTTGACTGCGATACCGTGCTGCTTTCAGTCGGGCTTATCCCGGAAAACGAGCTGACCCGCGGCGCTGGCATCCCCATGGATCGCCGCACCAACGGCGCCGTCGTTTACGAGAACATGGAGACCATGGCACCGGGTATCTTTGCCTGCGGCAATGTGGTGCATGTGCATGACCTGGTGGATTTCGTTTCGGCCGAAAGTGAAAAGGCCGGAGCCGCCGCGGCCCGCTACGCCCTGGGCGAAGAGATCGGCGGCCGGTGCATCGAGCTGAAAAACGGCAATGCCGTCAACTATACCGTGCCCCAGCACATCCGGGTAGAGGGTGTGGATAAGCTGTGCGAGGTATTTTTCCGGGTGAATAATGTCTACCGGGATCGTGTCATCACCGTGACCGATGAGGCCGGCGCGCTGCTTTGCCGCTTCCCGCGGGAACACATGGCCCCCGGCGAGATGGAGAAGATCGCGCTGCCCCGCCCCCTGCTGGAAAAGGCCGCGGGGAGCGTCACCATCTCTGTGATAGCAAAGGAGGAGGCTAACCGATGAAACAGGAGCTTATCTGCATCGTGTGCCCCAAGGGCTGCCACCTGACCGCCGAACAGACGGCCGAGGGCTGGCAGATCGCGGGCTATGGCTGCCCGCGTGGGCAGCAGTACGGCGTGGCGGAGATGACCAACCCCACCCGGGTGGTCACCTCCACGGTCAGGATCACTGGGGGCATTCACCCCCGCCTGCCGGTAAAAACCGACGGCGCCCTGCCCCGTTCTCTGGTGCGGGATGCCGTGCGGATGCTGGATACGGTGGAAGTGACCGCTCCGGTGGCCTGCGGACAGGTCATCCTAGCCGATATCGGCGGGACAGGCATCAACTTTGTGGCCAGCCGAGATATGTAAACAATTCACAAACGGGGAGGAGCCGATCCTTCCCGTTTTTGTTATAATTTTGTCATGCACACTAAGATTTCGTTAATATAAATAAAATAGTAGCCGCCGATTTGTCGCCGAAAAGTCTTATGATAATTTTGCTATGAATTTTTCCCTAAATTAAATAGATTAGGTATTGCACTTCCGATAGAAAATGTACTATAATACCAAGGTAAGCGTTAAATGGGAGCATAACGGATTGTGCTCGGCGTATTCCGTTTATCCCCGCCGCGTCATTCCTATTCTGTATTAAACTGATGCAGGAAACTAAAACCGCAGGAGGGATTGTCATGAAAAAAACCGTAAAGTTCACCGAGACTGTGCTGCGCGATGCCAACCAGTCCCTGATCGCGACCCGTATGGCGTTTGATGAGTTCGAGCCGATCCTGAGCGAGCTGGATAACGCAGGGTATTATTCGCTGGAGTGCTGGGGCGGCGCCACCTTTGATAGCTGCCTGCGCTACCTCAACGAAGATCCCTGGGAGCGGCTGCGCAAGATAAAGAAGGCCTGCCCCAAGACCCCGCTGCAGATGCTGCTGCGCGGCCAGAACCTGCTGGGCTACAAGCACTACCCCGATGATGTGGTGCGCATGTTCGTGCGCAAATCGGTGGAAAACGGCATTGATATCATCCGTATCTTCGATGCGCTCAACGATATCCGCAATATTGAAGTGGCCGTGGATGAGACCCTAAAGTGTGGCGCGCATGCCTCCGGCTGCATCTGCTACACCATCAGCCCCATTCATAACCTGGAAAGCTATGTGAAGCTGGCCAAGGAGATCGAGGCGCTGGGCGTTCAATCCATCTGCGTCAAGGATATGGCCGGCATTATGAGCCCGAAGGAGGCCTATGACCTCGTGACCGCGCTCAAGAAAGAGATCAAGGTTCCCATCGTCATCCATACCCACAATACCACGGGTCTAGGCCCCATGACGCTGATGAAGGCTGTGGAAGCCGGCGCCGATGTGATCGATACCGCTGTTTCCTGCTTCTCCGGCGGCACCAGCCAGCCCCCCACGGAGACCCTTGTTTACGCCCTGCGTGAAATGGGCTACGAGATCTCCGTCAAGGATGATGTGGTAAAGAAGATCAATGACTTCTTTAAGCCCATCCGGGCCAAGTACCTGGCCAACGGCCTCTTGAACCCCGTGGTCATGGGCAATGCCACCGATGCCCTCATTTATCAGGTGCCGGGCGGCATGCTCTCCAACCTGGTGGCCCAGCTTACCGCGCAGAAGGCGCTGGACAAGCTGGATGCCGTTTTGCTGGAAGTCCCGAAGGTACGCAAAGATCTTGGTTATCCTCCGCTCGTTACGCCCATGAGCCAGATGGTCGGTGTTCAGGCCACGGTAAATGTGCTGACCGGCGGACGCTATAAGAATGTTTCCAAAGAGATCAAAGCCTATGTCAAAGGCGAGTATGGCCGCGCTCCGGGCAAGATAGACCCCGAAGTACAGAAGCTGGTGCTGGGTGACGAAAAACCCATTACCCAGCGCTACGCCGACCTGCTGGAGCCCGGCTTTGAGAAAGCCAAGCGGGAGCTGGGAGAGCGTGCCCACAGCGATGAGGATGTTCTTTCCTACATTGCGTTCCCCGCGCAGGCGGAGGCTTACTTTGAGAAGCGTGACCGCAAAGAGGATGATAACGAAATTCACTTTTCTATCCGTGAGGTAAAATAACACAAGAAGGAGGTAAAGACTGATGTTAGTACAAATGTTGACTGAGCGCGTAGCCAACGGCGGCAGCTACAACCTGACCTTTGGCGAGTCGCTCACTATGGCTGGTATCGGTATGCTGGTCGTATTCATGGAGCTGATCATTCTGGCTCTTATCATCATGCTGATGGGTAAGGTCGTCTCTTCCGTTGCTGGAAAAAAAGGTAACGCGGCACCCGCTGCCAAAGCCGCTCCCGCTGCTGCGCCTGCTCCTAAGGCTGCTGCACCGGCGGCTGCCGTGCGTACCCTCGTTGCCGGCTACAATGTTCTGAAGCCTGTTCTGGCCCTGTGCGGCGTGGATGAGCCCACCGCTGCCATGGTCATGGCGATCACCGCTGATAAGCTGGGAGCTCAGCCCTCTGAGCTGTCTTTCCGTGCGATCCGCGCTATCGAGCTGCCTGAGAATCTGGGCGGCCTGAAGCCTGAGGAGGCTGCTGAGCTGGTTTCCAAGTGCGCCACCGAAAACGGCTTTACGCTGGATACCGTCACCATCAAATCCATCAAAGCTTGCTAATTTTTAGAGGAGGAAAAACCAAATGGCCAAGTATGTTGTTACTCTCAACGGCAAGAACTATGAAGTAGAAGTTGAGAAGAATACTGCTAAGATCACCAATACCACCGCGGCTGCCGCTCCTGCTGCTGCCCCCGCTCCCAAGGCTGCTCCTGCTCCCGCACCTGTAGCCGCTCCCGCTCCCGCCCCCGCTCCTGCTCCCGCTCCTGTAGCGGCTGCTCCCGCCGGCGGCTCCAATGTTATCGCCCCCATGCCCGGCACCGTACTTAATGTGGTAGCCCCTGTCGGCACCGCTGTTAAAGCCGGCGATGTCATTCTGATTCTGGAGGCTATGAAGATGGAAAACGATATCGTTGCTCCTTGCGATGGTACCGTTGCTTCCGTTGCTGCCAAGGGCACTTCTGTTAACACCGATGATGTTCTGGCTACTCTTTCTTGATAGAGGGAGGACAAACTAAATGGACTTTTTTGGAATTATCGGCGAGACCTTTGCTCGCTCCGGCTTTGCTAATCTGAGCTGGCAGCAGGGTGTCATGCTGCTCATCTCCTTTGTGCTGCTGTACTGCGCCATCGTTAAGGGATTTGAGCCGCTGCTGCTGCTGCCCATCGCTTTCGGTATGATGCTTGCCAACCTGCCCGATACCGGCATCATGAAAGATGCCACCGAAGCTGCCACCCTTGCGGTGCAGAATGCTTCGGCAGCCCTTGCCGCCGATCCCACCAATCCGGAACTTGTCACCGCACTGGCAAAAGCCCAGTCCGAGCTGGCAAGCGTTCATTGGTATGATTCCGGCGTACTTAAGATCATTCACCGCGGCGTTAAGTCTTCCATCTTCCCCTGCCTCATCTTCATGGGCGTAGGCGCGATGACCGACTTCGGACCTCTGCTGGCGAACCCCGTTTCCCTGCTGCTCGGTGCTGCCGCCCAGCTGGGTATCTATGTTGCCTTTATCTTTGCCAATGCCATTACAGTCGGCGGCGAGCACCTGTTCACCGCTGCTCAGGCTGCGGCTATCGGTATCATCGGCGGTGCCGATGGTCCTACCGCAATCTTTGTTACCAATAAGCTGGCTCCCGAGCTTCTTTCTGCCATCGCAGTAGCTGCCTACTCCTACATGGCACTGATCCCGCTGATCCAGCCCCCCATCATGAAGGCTCTGACCACCAAGAAAGAGCGCGTCATCAAGATGGGTCAGCTGCGCAAGGTCTCCAAGGCGGAGAAGGTCATCTTCCCCATCATCGTTTCCTGCGTAGTCATCATGCTTATCCCCGATACCGCCGCTTTGATCGGTATGCTGATGCTGGGTAACCTCTTCCGCGAGGCAGGCTGCGTCGAGCGTCTTTCCGACACCGCCCAGAACGCCCTGTGCAACATCGTTACCATCATGCTGGGTACCACCGTTGGCGCTACCGCCGATGGACAGACCTTCCTTTCCCTGCAGACCATTGGTATTGTTATCATGGGTCTGGCTGCTTTCTGCTTCTCCACCGCCGGTGGTGTTCTGCTGGGCAAGCTGCTGTGCGTTATTACCGGCGGCAAGATCAATCCTTTGATCGGTTCTGCCGGCGTATCTGCCGTTCCTATGGCTGCCCGTGTTTCTCAGGTCGAGGGTCGTAAGTATAACCCCACCAACTTCCTGCTGATGCACGCCATGGGCCCCAATGTAGCCGGTGTTATCGGTTCTGCTGTTGCTGCCGGTTTCCTGCTGCTGATGTTCAAGGCCTGATTTTTGCAATAAGCACACTTCAAAAGCCGTCCCTGCAAGGGGGCGGCTTTTCCTCTGCCCAAAGCCAGCCTTCCACTCAACCGGGCGGCACAGCTCCGCTATTGGTCGGGCCGCCCCGCTGCGCGGGGACAGCCCTCCCCCGCTGCGCTGCGCCGCCCTGCCCGCCTGCCCGTCAGTAGTTCTCCGCCCGCCGTTGAAAATAGCTTTGCGGGTGACTGCAAACAGGACATACCTGCGGGGCAGTCGTACCCACGGCAATATGCCCGCAGTTCCGGCAGATCCAAACTGTCGTTTCCTCCTCGCTTCGGAACACCTTTCCCTCCCGCACGGCGCGCTCCAGCGTTAGGAATCGCTGCTCATGGCTCTTTTCTATGGCCGCCACCCCGCTAAATAGCCGCGCGATGTTTGCAAAGCCCTCCTCTTCGGCCGTTTTGGCAAAATCGGCATACATTTCCGCCCACTCAAAGTGCTCTCCTTCCGCGGCGTTTTTCAAGTTCTCCTCTGTGGAACCTATTCCGTCATTCAGTAGCTTGAACCAGATCTTCGCGTGCTGTTCCTCATTAAGCGCCGTAATGCGGAAGATCTCCGCGATTTGGTTCATGCCGTCCTCCTCGGCCTTTTTGGCGTAGTAGGTGTACTTGTTCCTTGCCTGTGATTCTCCCGCAAAGGCTGTCCTGAGATTTTCCTCGGTGCGGGTGCCGCACAGCTTTTCCATCATGCTTTCCATTATAAAAACCTCCTGCCGTAAGATACTCACATCTTTGGCAGGAGGCTTCCTTTTATTCAGCTTTTCAAAATAGCGGCACGCTTACCGGGCATCGCGGTTCTGCTCTCCTCGGGGCTCCCTCCGGTCGCCCCTCGCACGCGCCGCCGCGCCGCCCGCCTTTTTTGCGGACTTCTTCTTAGTATTCCCGCAGCAGTGCTACCACCTTGCCCAGGATCAGCACCGAATCCACAATAATGGGCTCCATGGTGCTGTTTTCCGGCTGCAGGCGGTAATGCCCGTTTTCCTTGTAGAAGCGCTTGACGGTGGCTTCGTCCTCCACCAGCGCCACCACGATCTCCCCGTTCTGGGCCGCGGGCGTGCGGTGCACGATAATAATATCCCCACTGAGGATCCCCGCCTCGATCATGGACTCGCCGCGGACCCGCAGCGCAAACAGCTCATTGGCGGGGTAACGGCCCCCCTGGTAGGGCACATAACCCTCAATGTCCTCCACCGCCAGAATAGGCTGGCCGGCGGTGACCACGCCCAGCAGCGGCACCTTGGCGCTCTGCTGCTGCGGCAGGGATATAGCACGGTTCATCTTATCGCCCTTTTCGATGTACCCGGCGGCGGCAAGCTCCGTCAGATACTTGTGGACGGTCGAGGTGGATTTGATCTGCAAAGCAGCACCGATCTCCCGCACCGTGGGCGGAATACTGCTCTCTCTCTGGGTCAGATACTCCAGCACCTGGCGGGCTTTTTGGCTGATTTCCTGCATAGCACGGCCTCCCTTATCTGTTTCTAAAAGTAGTATAGCACATATGTTCTTAAATTGCAAACATTTGTTTTATCAAAATAAGAAGAAATTTTTTCCTCCCTGCGGATAAAAAAAACGGCAGCTCTCACTGCCATTTTCTCATAATATCCCGCAGGAAGGGGATCATCAGCACGGCATCCGCCGCCATCCAGGCCGCGGGGTCCGCCGCGCATAGCGCGTAGAAGGAAATCGCCGGGGCCGCCGCTGTTACCTTCCCGCCCGCAAAGGCCGCCGGCAGCAGCAGGCACACCGCCACCCGGGCCAGAAGCTCCGCGGTACCTGCCCCCAGGATAAACCGCGAAAGCCCGATGCCCTGCACACAGTTGCGCACCACAAAGATGAACCCCAAAAAGAGATACATCGCCAGATCCACATATAGATAGGTATTGCCATAGCGCATCGTTTCGGCCGTCACCTTATCGACGCTCAGGAAGATGCGCAGGTAGCTGCCGCCAAAGGAAAGCCCCAGCCCAATCGCAATGGAGATGCCCGCCAGGATGGATACCATCGCCAGCGCCTGCAGCGTTCCCTTTTTGATGCGCTCCGGCTGCCCGGCGCCCATGTTCTGGGCCGTATAGCTGGTCATGGCCGCGCCCAGGCCGTTCATCGGGGTCATCAGCAGATTGTTCAGCTTATTCGCCGCGCCAAAGCCATTCTGCGCCGCGTTGGAGATCATCTCCCCCTCCAGGATATCGAACTTCACCACCACGCTCTGCATCACGATAATACCGATAGCCAGCACCGAAAACTGCAGTCCCAGCGGGATACCCTGCCCCAGGTGCCGGCGCATATCCCCCAGCGTGACCTGCCAGTCCTCCCGGTGGAGCCGCAGCTTGGGGTATTTTACAAAGGCGTAGAGAAAGCACCCCACCGTACTGATAAGCTGTGCCGCCACCGTGGCAATGGCCGCCCCGGCAACACCCCAATGGAAGGACACAATGAACAAAAGGTCCAGCCCGATATTGAGGATGGTGGAAAACAGCAGGAACAAAAGCGGCGTTACCGAATCCCCCATGCTGCGCAAAAAGGAGCAGATAAAATTATAGAAAAGCTGCGCCCCGATGCCCGCGAAGATGATAGCGCAGTAGGTATGGGCCGCGCGGTACACCTCCGGACTTTCCGGCGTCACATTGATCCACGCCAGCATCGGCTTCAGGAGCAGCAGTGCCAGCCCGGTCAGCAGCACCGTCAGCGCCGTCGAAAGCAGGATCTGCGCTGCCAGCGAGCGCCGTACCCCGGCTTCATGGTGGGCGCCCACCTCCGCGGCCGTCACCACGCAAAAACCCGCGCCGACGCCAAACGCGAACTGCAAAAAGATAAAGATAATGGAGGTGGTATCATTTACCCCGGCCACCTCACCGGCGGTCAGCGTCTGCCCCACTATGGCCGCATCGCTGATGGTATACACCTGCTGCAGCAGGTAACTGATGATAATGGGCAGCGCAAATGCCAGGATCGTCTTCCAGGGGGTGCCCTCTGTCAGGTCCCTCGGCTGAAAAAGCCCCCGCAGGGAAAATCGGGCTGTTTTCTCATTCATATTCTTCACTCCACAGGCCGTTCACCGGCCGTTTGCTTCTTTACTCCTCTAACAAATTAGTCATTATAATCACGCCGCGGCCCGCTGTCAATCCTTGTTTTTCATATATTTTGCTGCAAAATGCTTGTTATGTTTTAGCCAAAACGCCATTTTCCTTTGTGAAATCTCTCCGAATAGCCTTGTTCACGATTTTGTGTTAAATTTCCCAAAAAAGTTTCATTTATTGTTCATAAACGCTTTACAACTTTTCCTTTGCGATGCTCTATAATAAAATCACAGCAAGGGAACAAAAACCCTTAGCTGACCTCCTCAAAAACCCTCAGATTACAGTCAACACATTAACCTCTCTCTTACCTCTATCACACAATTGTCACAAGCACAGAAAAACCGCCGCAGCAATGCGGCGGTTTTTCTGTTGCTTTTATTCCTTTCCTTTTTACCGGAACCAGATAAGATACACGGCCAGCGCCGCCTGTACCGCCATAATGGCCGGCACGCCCCAGCGGAACAGCTTGTGCAGCGTCTTGTGGTGGAATACCCGCATCCCGCAGAACACTCCCACCGAGCCGCCCAAAGCGGCCGTCAGCATCAGCGTCCGCTCCCGGATGCGCCAGCGCTCGTGCTTCGCTTTATATTTATCGATTCCCATCATAGCAAAGCCCGCCAAATTGGCGATAATAAGATAGCACACCAGCCAGCATACCGGCTCCTTTATCCATTCGCTCCATGGCATATTCCCGCCTCCCTTGCGTTTCTTGGCCTATTATACACCCTTTTCCTTTGGCACACCAGTCCCTCACTGTGGTTTGACAAGCTCCCTCTCATTGATGTAAAATAGATATAGTATATTATAACACTTGTAATATAGTCATTCGGCATTCCTCGGGAAAGGCGGTGCGGCATGAAAAAAATATTGCGCTTCCTCATCAGCAGGGTATTCTGGTTCTCTCTGCTCATCGTGGTCCAAATCGGCATCTTCGCCGTTATCCTGTTCAATATCAGCAGCTACTCCACCTATCTTTACGCCGCCTTTGTGCTGTTCAGCCTTATCATTGTCATCTGGCTGGTCGCCAAGGATGATAACCCCTCCTACAAGATCACTTGGATCATCCTCATCATGACGCTGCCGGTGGTGGGCTGGTTCTTCTACCTCAAGTTCGGCAATAAAACACTGCCCCACCGCTACTGGGAGAAGATCGCCGCCAATGAAGCGGCCCACCCGGCGCTCTTTACCGCTGAGGAAGGCGACACCGCCGCCCTGCTGGAGCAATACCCCCACCGCCGCGTCCTCACCGATTATATCCGCAATATCTCCGGCTTCCCGGTCTATGGCGGCACCCAGGTGGAATACGCCCCTCTGGGCGAGGATTTCTTCCGCCAGCTGATGCGGGAGCTGCCCAAGGCCAAGAAATTCATCTTCCTCGAGTATTTCATCCTCGAAAAAGGCCTGATGTGGGATTCCATCCTGGAAATTCTGCGGGAGCGGGCCGCCGCCGGGGTGGAGGTCTGCGTCATCTACGATGACTTCGGCTGCATTCAGCGGCTTTCCGCCAGCTATCCCAAGGAACTGGCCAGCTTCAATATCAAGGCTGTTCCGTATAACCCCATGCGCCCCAGCATGGATCCCAGCCTTAATTACCGCGACCACCGCAAGATCTGTGTCATCGATGGCCAGGTAGGCTTCACCGGCGGCATCAATCTGGCCGATGAATACATCAATAAGGTGGAGCGTTTCGGCCACTGGAAGGATACCTCCGTGCTGCTGCGTGGCGCCGCGGTGCGCAGCCTTACCCGTATGTTCCTCCAGCAGTGGACCTTGAACGCCGGCAGCGATACCCTCGATCGTCCCGAGGAAGAATACCTCACCGCGCGGGCGCTCCCGGCGCAGGGCTATGTGCAGCCCTACCCCGATTCCCCCCTGGATCACTTTAATGTGGCGGAGAATGCCTATCTGCACCTCATCCAGCGGGCGGACCATTATGTCTATATCACCACACCCTACCTCATCCTGGATAATGAATTTGTCACCACCCTGAAAACCGCGGCAGAAAGTGGTGTAGATGTCCGCATCATCACCCCCTCCCACCCGGATAAATGGTATGTCCACATGGTCAGCCGCTCCTATTACCAGACCCTCATCCAAAGCGGCGTCAAGATCTACGAATATCAGCCCGGCTTCATCCACGCCAAAATGTGCCTGTGCGATGACGAGGCAGCCATGGTGGGCACCGCCAACCTGGATTACCGCAGCCTGTACCTCCACTACGAAAACGCCGTGTTGCTGTACCATACCCCCGTCCTTGCCGAGATCAAAAAGGACATCGAAGAGACCCTGGAAAAAAGCCGCCTCATCACCATTGAGGAGCTCCGCAGCAAACTGCGCGGCACCAGTGCCCTGTGCGCCCTGCTTAAGCTACTGGCCCCCCTCATGTAATCCCAGGCGGCACGGCTGCGCTGTCTCTCGGGCCGCCGCCCCTGCGGGGCGGGACGGCCCTCCCCCGCTTCGCCGCGCCGCCTGGCCCCATCCCCTTTTACAAACTGCAAAAAAGAGCCCCCTCACAGGGGCTCTTCCTTTTTGCCATCTATTCGGTTTACAGCTCCGCTATGTCGCCGTTATCCTCCTCCGGGGCCTCCTCCGGCGCGGTGAACGGCTCCTCGGCAGGGGCCGGAGCCTCCATTCCCTGCTCCTCACGGGCCTTGTGGTAATCCTCCGGCGCCACATCATCAATGATGAGCTGATCCGGGTCGGAAACATCCAGCTTCTTCTGCCCCAGCAGATAGTCCTCAAAAAGATACCGGGCCATCATGGTGCCGGCCACCGCCACATAGGGGATGACATACAGAAGCGGGAGCACCAGGCAGCACAGCAGGTACCACGGCAGGAAGGAAAGGTAAAATCCTACGATCTGCCAGCGGCGGCCGCGGGTCAGCGCTACCGAAAGCCTTGTCGCCTCTTTTACGGTGTAGTAGTACCGGTCGCACAGCAGCAGGTTGGCCGCCATGTACCGCGCGCCAAACCACCAGGTAAAGGGCAGCGCTACCAGCATCAGCACACTGCCGATGACCACCAGCGGCACCCCCAGGGAGCGGTTCTCCCACAGGTTGGCCGCGCCTATCGCCATCATCGCCGTCGGGATCGCCTCCACTGCGATAGCGAACAGCCCCGTCTTTACCGCCACGGTAATGCTCATCCATACGCTGCGGTACCACGCCGCGTTATCAAAGGCCCAGAACAGCTCCCCAATGGAATTGCTACGCCCATCGGAAAGCTCCAGCGCCCAGTTGGCGGCGCCCAGTGTCAGCGGTGCCATAATGCACAGCCGCACCAGCGAAAGCAGGATGCTCAGCGCCACCTCATACCAGGTCACATCGGCGCCCTCCGCCAGCCACCATTCCATATAGCCGCCCCGCAGCAGGTCTATGCTGATCTCCACCCGGTGAAAGCCAAAGGCGGAAAAGATCGCATTATCCAAAGCGCCCAGCACCGCGCTCACCGCCGCCATGATCACAAAGATCAGAATGGCCCGGCCCCAGTTATTCTTTAGGCACTTTTTCGCGTTAAATTTTATGGCCTTATTCAGTGTCATTGTTCCTCATCCTTTCTTTTCGGTCCCGTTATCGCAAGCGGCCGCCGCCCCGTGCGGCAGAATGCCCGCCACCTCCATCAGGTGGTCGTTCTGCCAAATCTGCGGGTGCACAAAGCAGGTAAAGCCCCGCCCGCCGCTGGTTTTCCAGAACTGCAGCGGCTGCCGCGGCAGCCCCAGGGTGGACATCAGCGTAGCAATGACACCGCCATGGGTCACCACCGCCGCCTCAAAGATCTCATTTTGCGCCATGTAATCTATCATTGCGGCCACCGCCGCCTGGATCCTTATCAAGAACTCCTCGCCGCTTTCCCCCTCCGGGGGCTTCTGGTGGTGAGAATCCGCCAGCCACCGGCCAAATTCCGGGTCGTCCTTCAGCTCTTCCAGGCTCTTGCCCTCATAGACGCCAAAGTCCATCTCCGCCAGCTCGTCCACCACCATCAGCCGGCTCTCCGGGTAGAGAAAATCCGCCGTCTGTAAACAGTGCGGCAGCGGGCTGCTGAATACCACCTCCGCCGAGGGGTAGTCATATTCCCGCCGCAGCGCCAGCAGCTCCCCTATCCCTTCAGCCGAAAGCTCGGAGCCGGTGCGCCGTCCCATATAGACGCCCTGGCGCTGGTGTTCGGTGCGGCCGTGCCGTATAAAGTGCAGCACATAGTTCTTCATGCCTGCTCTCCTTCCTTCGTTCTTTCCTTTTTCCGGATAATATTATAGCACAGTTTTGGTGTGAAAGGAACTCCTCATTATTTAATATCACAAAATTTCGGGGCATTTCTGATGGGATTTTACAAACTTTAAGGAAACTTTCATTTCTTCGACATTTTTGGTTTACAAATGTCCCTTTCCCCATTATAATGATTTATACTATCTGTAATAATGTTAGATTTGAGGTGTACGCCGTGGCCGCGGAATTTTCCCGTTTGCTTACTCTCCTAAGAAAAGAAAAGGGCATCAGCCAAAAGAGTGCCGCACAGCAGCTTGGGGTCTCCCAGGCTTTGCTTTCCCATTACGAAAACGGCATCCGGGAATGCGGTCTTGATTTTCTGGTGCGCGCCGCCGATTTCTACGGGGTCTCCTGTGATTACATCCTGGGTCGTACCCCGGACCGCAACGGCCTCACCCTCACCATCGAGGAGCTGCCGGAAAGTGATGCTGCGGGCAAGGAGAACAGCTTCCGCAATGGCGTGCAGTGCACCCTTAATAAAAAGCTTATCACCAATTCCCTTAATATCATCTTTGATCTCCTGAATCGCAGCGGCAGCCGCGCCCTCGTCACCGAGGTCAGCGATTTCCTGATGCTCGCGGTCTACCGGGCATTCCGCGTCCTGCATGGCGCCAATGAGAAGAACCAGCCCGCCATGTTCAAGCTGAACCGCCTGATCGCCCATCCCTATTCCGCCGCTATGATGCAGGTCTGCCAGGCCAATGCCGAGCAGATCGCCGCCGGTAAACCTGCCGATGGTATGGACCCCATCACCCACCCGGATGCCCTGGCTCTCTCCACCGAATCCCTCAGCCGGGATTACCCGCTGTTCGCCACCTCCCTGCTCAATCTTGTCACCAATGCCGAAAAGCGGGTGCTGGCCGCCAATGCCCCCACCGACCATAAATAAAGCTTCCGCCCTTTCTCTCCCCCGCCCAGCGGGGGAATTCTTTTTTCTCCGCCGCTTTCTGCAGCCGGCCGGCCACGGCGGAGCCGCTGCGCGCTGCTTCCGCAGTGCGCCCCCGCGCCCTGCGGGCGCGGGTCGCCGGGCTGCGCCCGGCGGCGGCTCCGCCGCCCCTCCCCGTGGGCTTGTCTCCCTGTGGGGGCTCCCTTCGGTCGCCCGCCTTGTGGTACCCGAAAAGAACTTCGCGCTACTCGCTTCAGTGCATCACTCAACAGCCTCCCTTGTGTAAAGGGAGGTGGCGAATGAAATGAGCCGGAGGGATTGTTTGCAAAAACTATCCCTTAATTTCATCTTGCCTTCGGCGCCGCGGAACCTCTGGGGTGTGACGGCTCATGCCCCCCATTTTTCCATTTTTAGGATAATCCCTCCCGTGCGCACATACACGCGCCCGCCTGCGCGCACACGCGCGATACGCAATTTCCCCCGGAAATTCCTGCTTCTTTTTCGTAGAAAATTTTCCTTTTTCGGCCCGCCGAATTTACACCCCGTTCATTGACAGGCTGCTGGAAAAAGACTACAATGAAGGATGATAGATTGGGTGTTTGTACCCAAATGGCCGGAAAGGAGGAACCGCCATGAAAAAGCTCATCTGTACCCTGGCCCTGGGGGCCGGCCTGCTGCTGGGCCTTTCCGGCTGCGATCTCTACCAGCCCGATGTCGATTCCCTCCTCACACCTCCCGTCCTTTCCGAGCTGCAGACCGAGGTGGATGAAGCCCTGCGGGATGTGGTCGGCCAGGAGCTGCGGCTGTGCTACCCCGCCGGCGGCAGCTACCGCTCCCCCTACATTTTCACCGATCTGGACGGCGATGAAGAGCAAGAAGCCGTTGTCTTTTACACCGTGGAGGATGAGCCACTGGTCTACCTGCAAATTCTGGATAAATCCGACGGCCGCTGGCGGGCCCGCAATGCCCTGCCCGGCACTGAGGGCGAGGTCCTTTTCGTGGATTTCAGGCACCTTTCCGGCGATGGCGCCACCGACCTTTTGGTGGGCTGGCGTGAGCCCGACCGGGAATTTGATACCCTGTACCTGTACCGCTACCGGGATGCCGCCCTCTCGGAGGAATTTCACATCAGCTGCGATGGCATGGCCATTGCCGATTTTGACGGCGACGGCTATGAAGAACTCATAGCGGCCACCGTGGATGGCGGCGTCACCCTGCAGTACATCGGCTGGAGCGGCGCCGGCATCTCGGTGCTGGATTCCGCTTACAGCTCCCTGCGCCTGCAGAACATCCTGGAATCGGTCACCGGCCTCATCGCGCAGGAGCTGCCCGGCACCGTTTTCTCCGGCCGCATCAATGCCGATATGACTGCCTCCCTTCTTGTGGGCGTGCAGAACGGCCGGCTGGTCCTCCCGCAGGAGGAAGCCCCCACCGGCTATGCCGATGGTTACTGCTACTCCGGGGCCTCCCCGGCCGATATCAACGGCGACGGCATAGTGGAGCTGCCCTGGAGCGCCGTTGTGCCCGGCTCCGCCGGCAGCAGCCGGGAAGAGACCCGCTATTTTACCGAGTACCGGACCCTACAGTACGGCAGCTATTCCACCGTGGCCGCCTGCTACCAGAATACCACCGATGGCTGGCGCTTTATCCTTCCGCCCGCCCTGTACGACCAGTACTGGATGGATGCCCTGACCCTTTCCCGCCGGGCCGAGACCAGGGAGGTCATTTTCCGGCGGTACACCGGCAGCCTGAATGAAACCGGCGAGGAATACCTGCGGCTGCGGGTGGTTTCCGCCGCCGAGGGCACCGAGCCGGAGGGCTACACCCTGCTGGCCACCCGCGGTCAATTTGCCTACTACGCTTTCCTGCCGGCCGGCAGCCCCATCAGCATGACACAGGTGGAAGAAGGCTTCTCCCTGCTGGGATAACTGCTGTCCCAGCCCTGCACCGGGAAACTGGCAAAGCGCCAGCCGATCCCCCTATTGGGCTTAAAATTTAGGTGGAGGGAAAACGGCTCGCTAAAAACCAACCGGCAGCCCGTCGGCCGCGGCCAGGGGAAAAACAGCGTTCTCCCTACTGGGATCGCCGCCCTGCGTCGGGAGATGGCCAATCCCCTCCCCCAGTAAAACCAGAAGCCGGAAAAAATATCGCAATTCTCCCCCATGGGGTTCCCAAAAAACCAACACACAGGAGGTAAAACTTATGGCAGCACCCCGCAAAATTCTCATCTGTGAGGACGAGGACGCCATCCGTGAATTTGAGGTCATCAATCTGCAGCGCAGCGGCTACGAGGTCGTGGATGTCAGCTGCGGCGAGGATGCCATCCGTGTCTTTGATGAGCAGGGCGACAGCTTTTCGGTCGCCATTCTGGATATCATGATGCCCGGCATCGATGGCTTTGCCGTCTGCAAGCATATCCGGGAGAAAAACAACACCCTGGGCATCATCATGCTTTCCGCCAAAAGCCAGGAGATGGACAAGGTGAACGGCCTGATGCTGGGCGCCGATGACTACATCACCAAGCCCTTTAGCCCCAGCGAGCTGGTGGCCCGGGTGGATGCCGTTTACCGCCGGGTAAGCATGAGCAGCGCCAAGCAGGAGCCGGAGACAGAACTGCGCTCCGGCCCGTTCCAGCTCAATATCCGCAGCCGCAGCCTGACCCGCGACGGCCAGAAGATCGACCTGACGCAGGTGGAATTTCAGCTGATGGAGCACTTTATGCGCAACCCCAATGTGGCCCTGGACCGCAGCGCCCTGCTGGCCACCGTGTGGGGCGACAGCTACTTTGGCGATGACAAGATAGTGGATGTGAATGTGCGCCGGCTGCGGATGAAGATCGAGCCGGAGCCCAGCAATCCCAAATACCTCACCACGGTGTGGGGCTTTGGCTACAAGTGGGTGGAATAAGCCGCGGCCGGCCGAAAAACGGAGGATGTCTTGTCCTGTGAAGGCGGACTGATGCCTGTCGAGGCTCTCTGACGCCGCCAGCGCCGGTTTTCGCCGGACGGAGCGTCCCAAAAAACAAAGCGGAAGAAAGGAGGCGGAAAGCCGATGGCACCACACAGCAGCATCACCAAGCGGTGGTTACTGAATAGCTTTGGCATTATCGTGGTCATTATGGTGGCAATGGTCATCGGTGTTTCCGCCGCCATGCATTCCTTCTACTATAACAGTGCCTCCCAGTACATCCGCACGCGGGCGGCCGCGGTAAGCGCCCGCCTGGAAAGCGCCGCGGCCGATGCGGGCAGCGACTTTAATGCCCGGCTGTATGAGCTGGTACAGGATTTTGAATACAAGGACCGGATAGAGCTGATGGCGCTGGATGCCGAGGGGCAGGTGTTCCTTACCTCCAGCGGGTTTGTGCCGCAGGATACCACCATGCCGGACCTGGCCATGGCAAGGGAAAACGGCAAAAGCGGCTCCTTTACCGGGCGGTGGGACGGCCAGAAAATTATGGCTGTGACCGTGCTTTCCTCTCTTTCGGGAGAGGACCTGCTAGGACTGCGGTATGTGGTCTCGATGCAGGCCATCGACCGGCAGCTGACCCTCATCACGGTATTCGCTTCGCTGGTGGCGCTGGCCATCCTGCTGTTTGTGCTGTATACCAGCAGCTACTTCATGAATTCCATCATCGCGCCGGTGGGCGAGGTGAGCCGTACCGCCCGGCAGATCGCCCAGGGCGACTTTGATGTGCGGCTGGATACCCACAATGACGATGAGATCGGCCAGCTGTGCGCCTCCATCAACAATATGGCGGAGGAGCTGAGTAACGCCGAGCAGGTGAAAAATGACTTCATCTCTTCGGTTTCCCACGAGCTGCGCACCCCGCTGACCGCCATAAGGGGCTGGGGCGAAACGCTGCTGAGCGACGACGACCTGGACCCCGAAACAAGGCGGAAGGGTATGCAGGTCATCATGGGGGAGACGGAGCGGCTTTCTCAGATGGTGGAGGAGCTTTTGGACTTTTCCCGCATCCAGGGCGGGCGGATGGTGCTTACCCGCGAGAATGTGGACCTGGCGGCGGAGCTGAGCGATGTGGTGCTGATGTACACTGAGCGGGCCCGACGGGAAAACAAGACCCTGCTGTACGAGGAGCCGGAGGGCGTCATCATCGTTTATGCAGACCGCAACCGGCTGCGGCAGGTGTTTATCAATATCCTGGATAACGCCATCAAGTACTCCGACGGCGGGGACACCGTGGCGGTGACGCTGACCACCATAAGCGGTAGCGCCGTTATCTCGGTGGCGGATACCGGCATCGGCATCGCGCCGGAGGAGCTGCCGAGGGTGAAGGACCGTTTTTACAAAGGAAAATCCTCCCGCCGCGGCTCCGGCATCGGGCTGGCGGTGGCGGATGAGATCATCAAGATGCACGGCGGGAGCCTGAAGCTGAATTCCCGCAAGGGAGAGGGCACCACCGTGACCATTACCTTGCCGCTGGCAAGGGGATAAGAAAGGAAACTGATAACCCATATGGCAAACAGCAAAAAGAAAACTTCGATAGGCGGACAGGCCCTCATTGAGGGCATTATGATGCGGGGGCCGGTGCTGACCTCTATGGCCACCCGGATGCCGGACGGCAGTATAGAGGTGGAGACATGGAACACCCACAAGGGCAGCAAGACGCCCTGGACCCGCCGGGCGCCCTTTATCCGCGGCATTTTCAATATGGTGGATTCGATGGTGGTGGGCTACGGCTGCCTGATGAAGAGCGCCGAAAAGGCCGGCGTGGAGGAGGAACCCTCCAAATTCGATAAATGGTTGGAGAAAAAGCTGGGACACAACATGATGAAGGTGCTGGGCGGCTTTGCGGCGGTGCTGGGTGTGGCGCTGGCGGCGGTGCTGTTTATCTTCATCCCCACCGGGCTTTCCTCCCTCTTAAAGCCGCTGATCGGTACCGGGGTGGGGCTTTCGCTCATCGAGGGTCTCATCAAGGTCATCATTCTGGTGGGGTATATGTGGCTGTGCAGCCGGATGAAGGACATGCGCCGGGTATTTGAGTACCACGGGGCGGAGCATAAATCCGTCGCCTGCTATGAGGCCGGGCTGCCCCTGACGGTGGAAAATGTGCGTCCCCAGCGGCGGTTCCACCCCAGATGCGGCACCAGCTTTTTGTTCCTGGTGGTGTTTATCTCCATCATCGTTGGCTCCTTTATCAGCTGGGATAACCCGGCCATCCGGATGCTGCTAAAGCTGGCGCTTATCCCGGTGGTGGTGGGCATCAGCTATGAGCTCATCAAGCTGGCGGGCCGCTCCGACGGGATTCTGACCCGCATCATCTCGGCGCCCGGCATGTGGCTGCAGCATATCACCACCTGCGAACCGGACGACGGCCAGATAGAGTGCGCCATTGCCGCCCTGGAGGCGGTGATACCGGAGGACGAAAATGCCGACCGCTGGTAAAGGCACCTATCGGGAGCTGCTGCGGCAAGGGGAGCATCTGCTGCGGCGGCGGGTGCACCCAGCCCCCTGCGACGATGCCGCGACGGACGCATTCCTGCTGCTGGAAAAGGTGAGCGGGCTGAACCGCACCAACTACCCCCTGAAAAAGGATGAGCGCTATCCGCAAGCCGAACGGGAGGAATACCTTGCGCTGCTGCGGCGGCGGGCCGCCGGGGAGCCGGTACAGTATATCCTGGGGGAATGGGACTTTATGGGGCGGGACTTTACGGTAGGCCCCGGAGTGCTGATCCCCCGGCCGGAAACCGAACAGCTGACGGAGGCGGCCATAGACTACCTGCGAAAACGGCCAGAATGCCGCGTGCTGGAGCTTTGCGGCGGCAGCGGGTGTATTGCCATTACGGTGGCGAAAACGCTGCCTGCGGCCAATGTGACGGTGCTGGAGCTATCCCCGGAGGCGATGGAGTACCTGCGAGCCAACATGGCCCGGCATAAGACGGACAATGTGACCGCCGTGCAGGGCGACGCCCTCTGCCCTCCCCCGACGATCCAAGGGCCGTATGATGCTATCCTGAGCAACCCGCCCTATATTGCCAGCGGCGAGCTGCCCACCCTGCAAAGGGAGGTGCGGCGGGAGCCGGCTATGGCGCTGGACGGCGGGACCGACGGGCTGGACTTCTACCGGGGGTTTAATGACATTTACCCGCGGATGCTGGCCCCCGGCGGGCTGCTGCTGTATGAGATAGGCGAGGAGCAGGGCGAGGCGGTGGCCGCGCTGCTGCGAAACGCCGGACTGGAGCGGGTGGCTATCCTGCGGGATGTGTACGGCCACCCCCGGAATGTGCTGGGCTATGCCCCCGATGAAAACTGAAAAAAGGTAAAAAATAATCCCCCTATATGCAGCCATTTCCCTGCATTTGGGGGTTTGCCGTTTTTATATCCATTTGCGCCCGGGGTTACGAGGCGAGATCCAGCATCTTCTCCTTTACATCGGTATAATTGACATGGCTGTAAACATCCAGGGTGACGCCGGCCGAGGCGTGGCCCATGAGGTACTGCACGCTTTTGACATCCAGCCCGCGGCGGACCAGGCCGGTGCAGAAGGTATGGCGCAGGATGTGCGGGGTGAGGGCGGCGATGGGGATGCCGCCGCTTTGGGCGTAGCGCCGATGGACATTGCGGAAGATGCGGTCGAAATCGACGCCATGCAATGGGCGGGAGCCATTGAGGCAGGGAAATAAAAAATGCCGCCGCTGACCGATGACCTGACACCGGCCGAACTGACGGGCCACGAGGATGCGTCGCTGGAGCGCTTCTGCCGCGGGGGCGGTGAGGGGGATCTTGCGGCAGCTTTTTTCGGTTTTTGGGGGCGCCCACACCATACCTCCCTGCTCCGGGGAGTAGTAGACCTGGTGATCGACCTGGAGATAGCCGCTGTGCAGGTGGATATCCTCGACCGTGAGCCCGGCGCACTCCCCTGCCCTGAGACCGGTATGCAGGAGGATCAAAAACAGGTCGCGGTAGCGGCGGCAGTAGGTATCCTGCTCCATGAATTCCAAGAGGGCGGCCTGCTGCTGCGGGGTGAGGGCTTCCCGCTCTTTTTTTGGCTCCCGCTGGAGGAAGCCCAGCCGGAAGGAGAAGGGGTTCCAGCCGGCGGTGCCTTCTTCCACGGCGTTTTTGAACACCGAGGAGAGGAAGGAATGGTCGTTGCGGATGGATTCGTAGGAAAGGCCGCCCTGCTGCAGACGGGTGAAATAGAGCTTGCAATCCCCCACCGTGACATCCTTGGCCTTGCGGCTCCAGAGGTCATCCGGCTGCAGGTGGGCGATGGTATTGCGGTAGCTGCGGCGGGTACGCTCCCGCAGGTTGGGGCGCAGCAGCATGTGGCGTTCCACCAGCTGGCCCACGGTGGCGCTGCCCCCGGTGGAAAGGCGGCCCAGCAGCCGCTGGCGGGCGATCTCGTCCTCCTTTTGCCGGAGGGCCTCCAATGTGGGGGCATAGCGGGTGCGGCGCTCGCCGCCCTCACTCCAGCGGAACTGGTAGCTGCCATCGGGGCGCTGGCTTTCTCCGGTGCGCAGCACGCGGCCGCGGGTGTCCTTGCGTTTTTCGGTTTTTTGTACTTCTTGCATACACATTAACTCCTTTCTCGGCGACAAAATTCGCCGGTATTCCCCATTCTACACTATTGGGACATATTTTTGGAAGAGTTTTTGCGCTTACACCACCGGATGGTGTAATTTTTCCGCGATTTATGTAAATTAATGTAAATATTACAATTTGGTAACATCAGCATTTACCATATTATATAATAGTTGGACAGATTTGAGCAATACTGGGTGAAAAATAGAGTAAAAACATTGTGATTTGTGGTTTGCAGGGGTGGTGAGCGTGGCCTGTTCTAAACCAAATAAGCACCCCATTTACACCACTTTTTACACACAAATTTGGGGGTGGGTGGTGTAGGAAAGGGGCTCGAAAAGCCATTGATTAAGCGGGTTTGCGGCCTTTCGCTTAATTATAGGAGGAAATCACAATGAAAAAAGTACTCGCACTGGTACTGGCTGTCATCATGGTTTGCACCA
>QRFC01001128.1_pt1 | contig 22982 bp, 22 predicted proteins | sample 1861061 | NCBI WGS metagenome assembly QRFC01 (sample SAMN09711282, study PRJNA482702) | Human gut metagenome, whole genome shotgun sequencing project.
AGGAAAATTAATCAAATCACCAAAAGAAGGACAAGAATTCGAATTAACATTAGAATCATATACTTTAGAAGGAGATTGTCCAGACGACTATCCACTTCAAGCTAAAGGTAGACCAACTAGAGAATTCTTAAGAGAAATAGCCTATTTAAGACCAAGAACAAACCTATACAATGCAACATTCAGAGTAAGAAGTGTAGCAGCATATGCTATTCATAAATATTTTCAAGATAGAAATTATGTATACTTCCATGCACCATTAATAACCGCTGCTGATTGCGAAGGCGCAGGAGAAATGTTCGAAGTAACTACTTTAGATCTGAATAAAATAGCAGAAACACATAAAGTAGACTATTCAAAAGATTTCTTTGGAAAAAGAGCATCACTTACTGTATCAGGACAATTAGAAGCAGAAACATTTGCTATGGCTTACAAAAAAGTATACACATTTGGTCCAACATTTAGAGCGGAAAATTCCAACACCAAAACTCACGCTTCAGAATTTTGGATGATAGAACCAGAAATAGCCTTCTGTGATTTAGAAGAAGATATGAACATTATGGAAGATATGCTAAAATATATAGTAAAATATGTATTAGATAATTGCCCAGAAGAAATGGAATTCTTCAACAAGTATGTAGAAAAAGGATTAATAGAAAAGTTAACCAAATTAGTAAATAGTAAATTCGTTAGAATTGATCATAAAGATGTTATAAAAATACTAAAAGAAGCAAAAGTAAATTGGGAATTCGAACCAGAATATGGTGAAGATATAGCAAGAGAACACGAAAAATATATTACAGAATACTTTGATGGTCCAGTATTTATAAAAAATTGGCCAAAAGATATTAAAGCCTTCTATATGAAACAGAACAAAGATGGTAAAACCGTAGCAGCTGTTGACTTAGAAGTTCCAGGAGCAGGAGAATTAATAGGTGGAAGTCAAAGAGAAGAAGACTATGACAAATTAATAAGCAGAATGAAAGAAATGCATATGGAAGAAGAAGGAATGGAATGGTATTTAAATCTAAGAAAATATGGTGGATGTATCCATTCAGGATTTGGTATGGGCTTTGAAAGATTAATTATATATTTAACAGGAGTAGACAACATAAGAGATGTAATACCATATCCAAGAACACCTGGTAATTGTGATTATTAATAATAGATAGTTAGAAATAACTATCTTTTTAATATCTATAAAGAAAGTAAATTTATTTGTTTTATTATTATATATTACCTATATCTGTAAATACTATAATTGGAAAGGAGTAATAATATGAAAAAAAGTTTAATAGTATTAGCAGCATTAGCGGTATTATCAGGTTGTGGTATGAATGAAAAAACAACATGTACCAATGAAAACAAAGTTGGTAATATAACATCAAAAGTAACATATGAAATAGAACACAAAAATAATGATGTAAAAAAAGTAATTCTTACCTATGACTATCGTGATGATCATACTGATGGTGTAGGAACAGGTACCGATGGTACTACTAAAGATAAAGAAGATAATAATACCACCAATAATGATAACAAAAACGATAATACAACTAAAACACCAACAGATAATGACGGACTTATAGGTGGAGTAACAGGCGAAGCACTAGATGATATAGTAACAGGTGCAGCAGATGGAATACTAGATATAGCAGGTATAAAAAGAACACATAATAATAAAATAAGTACCTATAGTAGTATTAAAGGTGTAACTACTAAAGTTGATGTAGATAACGAAAATGATTATAAAATAACATACACCTATGATCTAAAACAATTATCTGATTCTGACATAACATCATTAGGAATAAACAAAGATTATACTACATTAAAAAACAATTACACAAGTCGTGGCCTAACATGTAAGTAAAGATCTCTAACATAGAGTTCTTTTTTTCTTTCAAATAATTGTTATTTTGTCATAAATGTGATAAAATTATATTAATATATAAGATAGAAAGAAGGAATACTATGTCAAAATATAAAACTATGGATGCCAATGAAGCAGTAGCAAGAGTAGCTTATAAATTTACAGAAGTAGCAGGAATATATCCAATTACACCAGCTTCACCAATGGCCGAAAAAATAGATGTATTAAGTAGTAATAACGAAATAAACTTTTGGGGAAATAAAGTAAAAATAGTTGAGATGCAATCAGAGGCTGGAGCAGCTGCTATGGTACACGGAGCGTTACAAAGTGGAGCATTATCTAGTACCTTCACTGCAAGCCAAGGATTATTATTAATGATACCAACACTATATAAATTAGCAGGAGAAATGTTACCAGGAGTAATACATGTAGCAGCACGTTCACTATCAACTCATTCATTAAGTATTTTTGGAGATCACCAAGATATTTATGCTGTAAGACAAACCGGTGTATGTATGTTATCATCAGCATCTCCTGAAGAAGCTTATCATATGGCTATGATAGCTCATCTATCAAGTATAAAATCATCACTTCCATTTATAAACTTTTTTGATGGTTTCCGAACAAGCCACGAAATAGATAAAATAAAAGAAGTAGATCTAGCAAAAATAGAAACATTAATTGATAAAAATGCTCTAAAACAATTTAGAGATAGAGCAATATCTAATGCCCATCCAAATACAAGAGGTACCGCTGAAAATGAAGATGTATATTTTCAACATGCAGAATCAAGAAACAAAGATTATACCAATGCCATTGAAATTGTTGAAAATTACATGAATAAAATAAATAAAATAACCAAAAAAGATTACAAACCATTTAACTATTACGGTAGTAAAAATGCCGATAAAGTAATTATAGCAATGGGTTCAGTATGTGAATGTATTGAAGAAGTAGTAGATAAACTAAATACAACAGGCTACAATGTTGGCTTAGTAAAAGTACATCTATATAGACCATTTAGTATAAACCATTTAAAAGAAGTATTACCAAAAACAGTAAAACAAATAGCTGTACTAGATCGAACAAAAGAACCAGGAAGTGTAGGAGAACCATTATACCTAGATGTTGTAAATGCTTTAAAAGATACTAATATAAATATTATTGGTGGAAGATATGGTTTATCATCAAAAAATACAACACCATCAATGATAAAAGCAGTATATGATAATTTAAAAGAAGAAAAGAAAAACAATTTTACTATCGGAATTGAAGATGATGTAACAAACTTAAGCTTAAAAGTAGATAACAATTTCCATCTAGATAATGAAAATTATGAAATAATAATTTATGGTTATGGTTCAGATGGTATGGTATCAACATCTAAAGATCTTCTAAGAATAATAGGAGATAATACCAAAAAATATGTTCAAGGTTATTTTCAATATGATTCAAAAAAATCAGGAGGTGTCACTAGAAGTCATCTAAGAATATCCAATAAAGAAATAAAAAGTACATATTATGTAGATAATCCTGACTTTATAATAGTGTCAAAAGATACATATATGTATAAATATGATATTTTAGATAACCTAAAAGAAAATGGTATATTATTATTAAATACAAATCTAAATGAAGAAGACCTAATAAAATCATTACCAAATAAAGTAAAATATTTATTAGCCCTAAAAAAAGCCAAACTATATATAATAGATGCCTATAAATTAGTAAACGAATTAGGATTAAAAAATAAAATAAATACCTGCATGGAAACATGTATCTTTAAAATAATGAATGTTTACGATATCAATAAAGCCATATCAGTAATGAAAGATAACAATAAAACAAGATTTATTTCTAAAGGTCAAAATATAATTGATATAAATAATAAAGTAATAGATAATTCAATTAAATACTTAAAAGAATTAGAAGTAAATCCAGCATGGAAAAATTTAGAATATAAAGATAACAAAAAACTAACATTCAATGAAACAATAAATCTATTAAAAGGAGATAGCCTTCCTGTAAGCGGTTTCTTAGATAAAAAAAACGGTATCTTTGAAGGTGGTACTACGAAGGATGAAAAGAGAAATATAGCAGAAAATATTCCTGAGTGGATAAAAGAAAATTGTATAGAATGTAATCAATGTGCCTTCTCATGCCCTCATGGAGTAATAAGACCATTTCTTCTAGATAAAAAAGATGACAAAATAGAAAGTATCCCATCATTAATGCCTAAAGATAAAGAATTCACTATTGGTATAAATTATGAAGCATGTACTGGTTGTGGTGTATGTGTTGAAACATGTCCTGGAAAATTAGGAAATAAAGCTTTAAAAATGGTACCAAATAAAAGACATGATGAAGATTTCGATTATCTTTTAAAACATAACTGCAACAATCAAAACGAAAGTAAACTATTAAATGTCAAAAATATAAGTTTTAAAGAACCAAAATTTGAATATTCAGGAGCTTGTGCTGGTTGTGGTGAAACACCATATATAACAAATTTAACCAGAGTATTCGGAAATAATTTAATCATATCGAACGCTACTGGATGTTCATCAATATATGGAGGAAGTGTACCTAGTATGCCATACAGCATTCCATGGGCCAACTCATTATTTGAAGATAATTCAGAATATGGTTATGGAATTCTAACTGGTATAAATCTAAAAAGAAATAAAATAAAAAAATACATGGAAGAATATCCACGAAATAAAACATTCAAAACATGGTTAGAAAATATGAATGATTACAACATATGTACCGAGGTAAAAGAAAAAATCAATTATAAAAAGCATCCATATCTATTAAAAATGAAAGACTACATAGTACCAAAATCATTATGGGTTTTAGGAGGAGATGGCTTTGCTTATGATATTGGTTATGGTGGCTTAGATCATATATTATCAAAAAGTGAAAATATAAATATTTTAGTCTTAGATACCGAAGTATATTCAAATACTGGTGGACAATCATCCAAGTCATCAAATCTAGGTTCAATAGCATCATTTACATCAAAAGGAAAAGAAAACTATAAAAAAGACTTAGCACGTATTGCTATGTGTTATCCACATGTCTATGTAGCTACTACTAATATTGGATATAATAAAGAACAATACCTAAAAGTATTAAAAGAAGCCGCAGAACATAATGGACCATCACTAGTAATAGCATATTCACCATGTATAGAACATGGAATTAAGACAGGTATGGAACATTCACAATCAAATGCATATCTAGCAAGTAAATGTGGTTACTTCATAACATTTAGGTATAATCCTGATATAAATAAATTAACATTAGATACAGCAAATCCAGATTTTACCAAATACGAAGACTACTTAATGACCGAAAATAGATTTGCCAATTTAAAAAGAGTAAATAAAGATCATGCTAAAGAAATACTAGAAAAACAAAAACAGTGGGCTATAAACAGATATAACTACTATAAAAAAATAAGTGAGGAATAATATGGAAGAAAAAGAATTACCAAAATTAGAATTAGAAGTACCAGAAGATAATAATTTAAAAACATACTTAGATGAAACCATAGATTTAAATGAAGTAATAAAGGAAATAAAAGAAAATGACAGTAAATGAAGAAAGAGAAGTATTTTTAAGAACTATTAGTAGTTATTTCAAAAAAAATAGTAACATTCCATTAGAAAAAAAATATATATATTCATATTTAGTATCTCATACTATCAAAGATGGCTATTTACAAGGCATTCCAAGAGAAAACGTAGCAGGTGCTCATCTACATTTAAAGGTACATTTAAAGAAAAAATACAAAGGATTAGAAGGAATTAATACATTTACCGGACCAAAGCCAGAAAATTTCTTCTGGGTCATTGAAAATAGAGTACAAATGAAAGATAAAAATTTCTATGAAGACATTAAGGACAGTATAAAATTATACTTACCAGTAGATCATAGCAATATAAAAGAGATATCAACTAAAGTACTAGAGTACATAATAGAAGAAGGTATTCATATTCAAGCCAAAATAGCTAATAACATGCGTAGTGATGTCTTTGTAATAAGAGTTTTAGACAAAGATAAATTAGATAAATTATTAAATTACATAAATAGTTTAGATTATAATTCAAAATCAAAACCAAATCCATTTGCCCTAAATGTAGGAAGAGTAAGTATAACCAAAGACGGAATGATGTCATATAACACAGTATTAGCTGAATATATAACAGAATATCTAAAATCAGAGAGAGAAGAAGTAACATTAGAAAACTTCAAGAAATTTATGCACAAACAAATAAATAAAATACCATCTTCTAATAAAAATAAATATATGATAGTAGATCTTATTATAAAAAACCTAGAAAATACTTTAACTCTCGAAGAATTATTAAGCTATAATCAAAAAGTAGTAGTAGACAATAGAGTAACTCAAGTATCAGAAGAAGATAAAAATAATATATTACGCTTAATAAATGGTTTAAATGTTTTCTATAATTTAGAAGAAACACATAAAAGAATAGAAATGTATTTAGCTACCGGTAATATAAATTATTTCACTAGACAAAATGGCATAAGAAAATTTGTTGAAGAGTACCTACCAGTAAAGCAGATGAGGGCAGCACTCTATGAAATGGGATGGAGTGCCTTAGTAAATAGTATAGATGAAACATATAAAAAGTATGGTGAATTACAAGTTATAAAAGCAGTAGAAAGAATAGTGGATGTAGGTAGTATTGAAGGCTTAACAAATACTAATAATGCAAGAAGCTACTTAGGATTTATTACCTCACCAGAACTATTACAAAAAATAATTCTAAAACAGGCTAGTAGTAGCATAAACATAGAAAATCAAAGTATTGAAGATATTGCATTTCAAGTAGTTGGAAAAGCTTATGAAGAAATAGAATACAAAAATAAACAAAAGAAGAATGGTAGAAATTAACAATAAAAATCTATCATCTTTTTTTGACAAAATTAGTAATATATGATAAAATTAAACTTGCCTAAAAAAGAACTTCTTTTTAATTGACAAAATATTCATTTTTTGAGATAATTTTAATATAGAGGTGAGTATATATGTACAAAGATAAAATAACTTTGACTATGCAAGATATTTTGGAAAAAGAATTCAAAATAGATGCTCGTGGCTATAGACTTCAAGAAGTAGATAAGTTCTTAGATATAATCATAAAAGATTATAATGAATATAATAATATTATAAGAGCTCTAGACAAAGATAGAAAAACCTTAATTGAAGAAAATCAAGCTTTAAAAAATGAAGTAAGAAATCTAAAATCAAGCATTGAAGCCGCTAAAATAGGCGACAAAGAAATAACCAATGTGGATCTATTAAGAAGAGTATCACAATTAGAAAAAATAATATTAGGAAAATCACAACAATAATTATCTGGGTAAATGCTGCACTATGTGTAGAGGAAAGTCCATGCTCGCACTATCTGCGATGATAGTAGTGTTTGTGCTTAGGGAAAAAATAACCTAAGGCAGGTAACTGACGGCTTTTACTTTATCTAAAGGTAACCATGATAAAGTAGATATAAAAGTGCCACAGAGACGAGTCTAATTAGAAATAATTAGAATGAAACGAGGTAAACCCCACAAGCGAGAAACCCAAATTTTGGTAGGGGAATCTTCTAAGAAAAATTGAATTCAAGGAAGAATGACATTGTCATAGATAAATATTTACCGCCTAGAAATAGGTACAGAACATGGCTTATAAGATTAATTATTTATATTAAGGAGTAATATGAAAAATATAGGACTTAAATTAAAAGAAAAAAGGGAAGAAAATGGTCTATCCATTGAAGAGGTAGCGGAAGATTTAAAAATGCGTCCATCCCAAATAACAAGTATTGAAGAGGGAAAAAAGGATGATTTTAAAGATATCTTCTATTTAAAATATTTCATTAGAGATTATGCAAAATACTTAGGATTAGATAGTGAAAAAATAATAGATGAATTTAATGAGTATCTCTTTGATGAAACATCAAAAATACCTATAGACATTATAGAACAAGCTAAAAAAGAGAAAAAAGAAGACACTGAAGAGTTATCATCTCCATATACAAAGAAAGAAAAAAATAAAATTAAAATACCAAAAATAATAATAGGATTATTTATACTAATAATACTAATTATAGTAGGTTACATAATAGCAAGTAATTATAAAGGTAATGACTTTAGTGATAACAATATAACATATAGTATAAGGAGATAAAAATGAATAAAGCAAATAAAATAACAATAACAAGAATAATTATGTCTATGATAATAATATTATTATTGCTGTTTCCATTCGATGAGGTGGGATTAGAATTTCCTACATATCTAGTTGGTGGCAAAGTATTAGTAGACTTAAAATATATAATAGTGGGCATTCTATTTATAATAGCATCACTTACTGACTTTTTAGATGGCTATGTAGCTAGAAAATATAATCTAGTAACTGATTTTGGTAAAATGATTGATGCTATAAGTGATAAATTATTAACAAATTCAGTATTAATAATATTAGCCTGCAATGGAAAAATAAGCACTATCGTTGCAGTAGTAATAGTAATGCGTGATATAGTTGTAGATTCAATAAAAATGGTAATAGGAAACCAAGGCGCTGCCGTAGCGGCAATAGGCCTAGCCAAAGTAAAAACTGCTACTCTAATGGTTGGTATCATTTTAACACTATTTAGTAATTTACCATTTGAATTAATATCACTAAGAATATCAGACTTCTTATTGGCTATAGCGGCAGTATTATCTATAATATCAGCAGCAAAATATTATATAATGGCAAAGCCATATTTACAGAATAAATAGTATTCAAAACACTATTTATTTTTATTTTTAACAAAAAACACGAACAAATGTACTTTTTGGTGTTGACATTTAAAAAAAACTATAATATAATTATAGTGTAATTAAAGAAAGTACAAGAAGGAGAGAAAAATATGGCAAAAAAAGTAGAAACAGATTCAGCTTTAGATCAAGTATTAGCAGACATAGAGAAACAATTTGGTAAAGGAGCAATAATGAAATTAGGAGAACAAGAACATACAAAAGTAAAAGTAAGTTCTAGTGGCTCACTAAGTCTAGATATAGCATTAGGAGTAGGAGGATATCCCAAAGGAAGAATAATAGAAATATATGGTCCCGAATCTTCAGGTAAAACAACATTTGCTTTACATGCTATTGCTGAAGTACAGAAAGAAGGCGGTAGAGCAGCTTTCATTGATGCAGAACATTCATTAGATCCAGTATATGCACATAATTTAGGAGTAAATACCGATGAACTATTATTATCACAACCAGATACAGGAGAACAGGCTCTAGAAATATGTGATGCTTTAGTAAAAAGTGAAGCAGTATCCATAATAGTAATCGATTCCGTAGCGGCTTTAGTTCCTCAAGCAGAAATAGATGGAGAAATGGGCGATTCCCATGTAGGACTTCAAGCAAGATTAATGAGTCAGGCCTTAAGAAAATTATCTGGATCAATCAATAAAACAAATACAATTGTAATTTTTATAAATCAATTAAGAGAAAAAGTAGGTGTCTTATTTGGTAATCCAGAAACAACACCTGGTGGTAAAGCTTTAAAATACTATTCTTCAGTAAGATTAGATATAAGAAGAGGAGAACAATTAAAACAAGGTTCAGAAGTTATTGGAAACAAAACTACCATAAAAGTAGTAAAGAATAAAGTTGCTCCACCGTTTAAAACAGCAGTAGTAGAAATAATGTATGGAGAAGGAGTATCAAAAGAAGGAGAACTATTAGATCTAGCCTCAGAAATAGGAGTAGTAGAAAAAAGCGGTGCTTGGTATGCTTACAAAGGTGATAAAATTGGACAAGGAAAAGAAAATGCCAAATTATATCTAAAAGAAAATCCAAAAGTAACTGCTGAAATAGAGAAGAAAGTAAGAGAACATTATAATATATCATCAGATAAAAATACTTCCAAAGTAGAAGAAAAATCAAAAAAAGAAACAAAAAATAAGGAATAAATGCATATTTCTTTTTTTCTTCAAGTATGTTAGAATATATATAGGTGATTAAATTGAAAAAATGTTTAGTAGTATATAATCCAAATTCAGGTAAATACAACAAAAAAGAAACTCTACCAAATATAAAAAAAATACTTGAAGAATATAATTATGAAGTAGATATCAAAGAAACAGGAAGTAAAGGTGATGCCACTTCCATAGTGGCTAAATATCCATCTTGTGATTTATTAATATCCATTGGAGGAGATGGAACTTTTAATGAAGTAATGACTGGTAATTTTAAAAGAAAAGAAAGATTAACATTATGCCATTTACCTTCAGGAACAACAAATGATATTGGAGCTATGTGGGGCTATGGAAAAAATTTAATTAGTAATTTAAAATTAGCTTTAGATGGAGAAGTAAAAAGAATAGATGTATGTACAATAAATAATAGACCATTTGTCTATACTGCTGGCTTTGGTAAATTTATGAATATTCCATATGAAACACCAAGAGAACTAAAAAAAAGGCTTGGACATTTAGCTTATATCAAAGAAGGAGCTAAAGATTTCTTTAGGAAGGTAAAATCATATGATGTAACATATGAAATAGATGGCGAAGAATATCGTGGCCTATTTTCCTTTGCTATTATAACTAATGCTAATCGTGTAGCGGGTATAAATAACTTCTATAAAGATATTAAATTAAATGACAATAAATTTGAAGTATTATTATGTAATATAACTAGATTACATGACCTAGTAAAAGCTTTATACTTTTTTACAAAGTATGATGCCAGTAGAATACCAGGATTTTACTTCTATAAAACAGATAACCTAACAATAAAATTTAACACACCATTAAAGAAAGCCTTATGCATAGATGGTGAATCATTACCAGACTTAAGTGGTAAATACGAAATAAAAATAGATCATGATGTTCATGTATTAATGCCATCAAAAAACATTAATACACTATTTATAGAGGATAAAAAATAATTATCCTCTTTTCTAATTAAAAGCAATTTCAACATCAATATTATCATCACAAATAGCAATATATAAAAATATAATACCACTAATAAGTACAAATAATGAACCAATAAAAGAAGCCAGTTGTAGCTTTTTAACATCATTACTAACATTATCATCTAATTCCTTATAATCATTATAACTACTTTTAGCAAAATGATAATACACGATAACTAATATAGAAAAAATAAGAATAAGTAAACCTTGATATTCCTTCTTACTTTCTTCATCATCAAATAATAAATACTTAGTCTCCTTACTATTAGAATAATAACTAAGTATAATAATAATTAAATATATTATCCATATAAAATTTTCTTCACGAATATCCTCTAATTTACTTAATTTATCTTTATTCATAGTATATAATATTCATTACACAGTTGAATAATAATAAACTCTATGTTAAAATAATATAGCAGGAGGTAATAAGATGAAAGAAAAAGATAGACAATTAATAGTGGAAAGAATACAAAAAGATATAGAAGAAAGAAAGTTACTACAAGAGAAATATAATAAACTACAAAATCTATTAATGGATCCTCAAGTACTAGCATATATATCATTATCTGAAGATATAAAGAAAATAGAAAGAAGACAAAGTATCTTTAAAAATTCCCTAAAAGAAACTATAAATATAGAATTTAATAGAGCTTTAAATAATAGAACAAAAGATAAACAAATATCACCATGTAATCATGATATATGGCTATATCAAGGTTCATATTATATGGAAAGTGACTTGTGGTGTGATTGTGAATATGAATCACTAGTGGCAAATGAAACAAATGAAAAATTTGAATTTAATCGTTATATGTGCTTAGAATGTGGAAAGTCAGTTAAAGTATCAAATTGGCAAGATTTTGAAAGCAAACACTATGTATTAAAAAATTATGATAAACATCATGATTGTACTTATTATCGCAATTTATATTATCAATACCTTTATAAACTTTCAATAGAAAAATCAAAGAATCATATAATAGATGAATTTAACAAAGATAAAAAATTATCAAAAATAAAAAAACTAACAAAAAAGATTATTAATGAATAAAAAATTAATAATCTTTTTATTATTAATATTTAAAAAAATTTATCAATATTGGTGGAGCCAAGGGGAATAATATTTAATTTTTGTAAAAATGATAAAACCTTATAAATCATTAATTTATTTGCTATTTTTATTAAATTGTTTTTATATAATTATGTGTTATTTTTGAAAATATGTACCTAAAATGTACCTAATTTTATTAATTTTCCATTAATTTAATTATTTCATCTAATTTTGATTTATACATATGTGAATACCGATTTAAAGTCATGCTTACATCAGAATGTCCTAAGTATTTAGCTACTAATACAGGATCTGCATTTTTAGATATTAGCAGACTAGCACAACTATGCCTAAAGTCATGTATTCTAATTCTTTTTACATTTGATAATTCACAATATTTATTTTTGTGTTTTTGTATGGTAGTTTCCGGTATTGGATTTACTCCACCGAAAACGAACCATTCATTATTGAAACCATTTAAAATTTTATATGTATTATATAAGTTATATAATTCTGCTCTAAGCATCTTTATCATAGGAATAATTCTGTAACTTGACTTTGTTTTTGGAGGGAATATGGTATATTTTTGTCCCTTTAATTTAGTAGTTAATGTTTTATTTATACTGATAGTATCTTTAGTAAAATCAATATCATTCCAATTTAGTGCTTGCAGCTCTCCTTGACGTAAGCCACAATAAAATAAAACTTGAAAAAGTGTTTTCCATATATCATCATTAATTACAGATAGAAATTGTTGAAATTCTTCTAGTGTAAAGAACATCATTTCCACTTTTTTTCTGTTTTATCAACAAAACTCATGTCGATTATTATAACATTTGTTGATACTTTATAATAAGTTTCCGCATATTTATTGATTTCACACAAAAGTTTATATATTTTATTTTTGTATGAACAACACAACTTTTTGTTATTTAATTCAGCTTTCCATTTTTTGTATTGTGCTAATGTTAATTTATCAATGGAAATATTTCCTAAATATGGCTGTATATGCTTATAATAGTTTTTTATTTTATTTAGGGTTGTTTGTCTAACTTCTTCTTGTTTTTTTAAGATAAATTCTTCATAAACATTATTAAATGTCATTTTCCTGTTTTTACTAGTTTCTCCAATAGATAGTAGAAATCTTGCCTCTTCCTTAGTTGCTTCTTCTTTAGTAGAAAATTTCTTACTTTTCTTTTGCTTTATATTTCCATAAATATCTCTATAATTACATTTGAAGTACCATATCTTATTATCTTTAGTTTTTTCTGTTTTTGTTTTATATACTGGCATAAAAATCACTTTCCTTTCATTTTATTGTTGAAATAGAATTGTTTCTATGCTATAATTATATTGCATAGAAAAATCCTAATCGTGCTAGATTTTGATTGCTTTATGTGCTTTGACTAGTTCTGTTCCAGCAGTTCTAGTCTTTTTTTAATTTAATATTTTTTCTTTTTCTTTATTGTATTCTTCTTGGTCGATAATTCCATCATTCAGCAAACCTTTTAATTGCCTTAATTCATCATACTTATTTTTTGTAATCTGTTGATTGATAGTAGTGGAACTACCATTATTTTTTTTATATAAATTATAATTTTCAATGTATAATTTAATAGTTTCGGCATCATCATTATATTTTTTACCTTCAAAGTAAACTATATTTTCATCTATGTCACCATTTGTAATTCCACTCTTTTTTTCTATAGCACCTGGCATTATAAATTGTATATAGCCTCTAGAGAAACCTGCTTTTTTCAACTGTACAGCTGATATATTTTCTATCAATACTGTTTTTTCACCTGAAAAACCATGTGAAAACTTTGATAAAACTCCTGGCCTAGATATGGTCATTCTTCCATCATCAATAGTTATTATAGTTTTTCCATCCTTCATTATTGAATTAAAAGTAAATTGTTTTTTCATTTTTACACCTCACTTCCTACATATATTTTAAAAATACCTGTACTAGCATATTTTTAAGTAAACTATTAATTTGTACCCTATAATGTAATAGGGTGGTTATATATAAAGTACAATGATTTAGTAAAATTACTTAAATATCGTAAAATTAAGTTATCATTGTATTTTCTAATACTAGAGGATTACTATTAGTTCTCTTTTTTATTAATACCATCTATCATATCTGCTATTTTTAATAATTTATTAAGGCTTTCATCATTTATATTTTCTTTATCATCCATTAAGCCTTTTTCTTTTAGTATTTTTTTGTATTCTGCGTTATTTTGTGTGGGATAAGAAGTATTGGTAATTTGGTTAACAGATATAAAATCTCCAACATTCATATCAAAATAATTAGCAAGTTTTATAGCCCATTCTAAAGTAATTTGTCTTGTATTATTTTCCCACTTCGCCAGTGTTGATGTATCAATATTCAATTCTTTTGCTAATTTTGTTTGCGATATTCCTTTCTTTTCTCTTAAATATTTAACATTTATGTTAGTATAATTTTTATTATCTTTCATTTTTTACTCCTTTCCTTAATACAATTATATAATAAAAAAAATAAAATACAATATTTTTTTGGCAAATTGCCAAAAAAATGGTTGACTTTGGCAATTTGCCATAGTGTAATGTTTTATGTAAGGAGGTAAGCATGGAAGAAATTAATAAAATTATTTCAGCTAAATTAAAAGGTTTAATTGTCTACTTCTTTTTTTATGCCTTGATTTGTACTTTTTCTTAAATTATGCTATAATATCCAGTCAAACGAGGGGACAATATGGTTGAAAAAAGAATAAGTAATAAAGATATTATATATAGATTAACAAGAAGAAAAGATAATATTTTAATTATTAAATATAACATGAAGAATAAAAGAGCATGGTTTCAAACCAATAGTATGCCAAAAAGAAAAGCTATAGATATTAACAGAGTAGTTAATCTATAACTCATAAATAAAATACAAACAAAATTAATTGACATCGTTATTATATTAGTATATAATTAATTCAGAGATATTTTCTTATAGGTGTAGCCTCCACGAACTTTATATGTCGAGGAGGTGATATGATGTTGACATATAATTTTATTTCATCAATGGGATGGATTCCTTAATCTTCACATTCTTGATTTTAGTAGTAATACTATTCATAATTATAACTTTAGCCATCATAATCAAAAAATAAAGCACCTATACTAGGTGCTACACATATTTAACAAAAAAAGTTTAGTGTGGAGATACATCTAAGCCAAAAAGATTATATCTCTTTTTATATTATAGTCAATTACGCTTATAATATGCAAACAAGTTATAGGCACTCTTATCTATAATACTATACAATTAAATTGTATCACAATAATAAATGAATTGCAATAAAAAATTAAATAAATGTATATGCAAATGTACATACAAATTAATTGAATTGATATTATTATACAATATATTGACAAAAAGTCAATAGTTTTTTTACAACCGCTGTTTATATTTTATCAATTCTATTTTAGATAATTTCTTCTAAATATCTTGATAAACTCTTCTCTAGAGCCGATATTTTTTTCCCAGTACAATTGACCTTGCTTGTGCCAATAATCGTTAAATATGGGATTATTTTGATTGCTAGAATGGCATTCTCTGCATAATGGTAAGATGAAATTATATTTGATGGAGTTAATTCTATTGCGGCCTCCGAAAACTTCGTGGAGGTCATTTTTCTTTTTACACATAAATAGCAATAATCTAAATCATCAGTAAATACAGATTTTCTATTTTTCTCTAATTTTGTCAATTTCTTTGATTTATTGTGCATTTTTATCTTTTTTTGTTGTTCTTTTGTCAATGATTGTGCATTTTTCTCATTTGTCCACTTGTAGCCGTACTTTTTTTGTCAAAAGTGGACTTTTTATATTCTTTATTATTACATTCTCTACAAGTGGAGAGTTGTATTTCTTTGTTTATTAATTTACAATATGGTTTATTATTTCTTTTCTTTAGATTTATACAATAATTATTCATTATTAATCTTCCTTTCATTTGGAAAATTAATAAAATTAATTATAAATATGTACCTAATATGTACCTAAATAAACATAAAAATATAAAAAACCTTATAAAATAAGGTTTTATTTTTATATTGGTGGAGCCGAGGGGATTCGAACCCCTGTCCGAAAACAAAGTCATTTAACCTTCTACAAGATTATTGGATTATCAAATTCGCAAAGTAAATAGACAACCCACAATCATAATTACTCGCTAGTTTATAGTTATTCATCATAATGCCTAAACAAACATTACAATATAGTCTGCTTTATAAGTCCTTGCTAATCCTCACAGACAAAGAATTAGAAGAACCTGTTGCTACCTATAGGTTAGGCATAAGCAACAGCGTTTTTATAGCTGTTTCCAGTTATATTTAATTTATCCCACTAACGTAGAGAAATACGTCTTGCTAATTAAACACTCATATTTCCGTCGAAGCCAAAAGCGACCCCATTACATAAATATTTTAACATTCATACATTTATTTGTCAAATTTTTTAAATAAAAATGATTGTAATATTGAGAAAATTAATGTATAATTACATTAGAATAAATGAGGTGTTTTTAACGTGGATACAAATACAAATAATAATAATTATTTTGGAGTAAGACATTATAAAGTACATGTCGTAAAACAAAGAATGAAACCATTAAAAATGATATCTAGTATCATATCATATGCAATATTTATCTGGTTATTATTAATAGGTGCATTACTACTAGTATATATAGCAGATATCAAAATAAGAGCAGCTAAAGGAGATAATACGCCACCTACATATAATGCTTATGTAGTACTAACAGGATCAATGGTACCAGAGATAATGCCTAATGATGTAGTAATAACTAAGAAGAAATCAGCAGAAGAATTACAAGTAGGGGATATAATAACATTTGTAACTTCTGATCCAAGATTATCAAATATAATAGTAACACATAGAATAAAAAATAAGTATTACGATTCAACTACCGGAAAATATACATATCAAACTAAAGGAGATGCCAATAATACCGAGGATTTCACTTTAGCAGAAGATAAAAATGTAATAGGAAAAGTAATATTTAAAATACCAAAAATAGGCTATATCCAACAAATATTAGCTACAAAAGGTGGATTAATAATTGTTGTATTAATACCATGCCTAGCAATACTATCTTATGATATCGTAAAATTAGGAAGAAATATCGGTAAAAAGAAGAAAAAAGAAGAGAGTAACGTAACAGTAGTAAGAAGGTGATATAATGTCCAAGAATAATAAATTCTATGTAAAGAAAATAAAAAAAGACAACATCACTGTAGCGGAAGAAAAAAATTATAAATCCCCATTTATACTGTTTTTAGTAGCTAATGGTCGATTAATATTCATAATAACATTATTATTATCAATAACAACTTTGATAATATCAACATCATTAGTATTCAGAAATATGCTTGGTTCAACATATAAATCAGATAAAAATAATACTAATACTACTACTGATAATAGTAATGTAGTAGTAACAGTCGATATATCTGATGAATGTAATCTAAATAATACAACACCAATTACTGAAGAATATGCCACTAAACTATTTGATAGTAGTAGGCAAATAAATACAGCAAATACCGGCGTAGTAATAAAAGTAAAAGAAAAAACATTAAAAGACAGAATCATCATATTCTATTCTGACAAAACAGCATTAATAAAATATAAAGACGGAACATATTTAAGAGTATTTAGAGTAAATAATAATTATGGTGTCAATGAAGATGGAACATTCGAGGCTAAAGCAGAAACCAGAAAAGTAACCGCTAAAGAAATAATAAATAAAGATTTAGGAATAAAACTATTATACTTATCTGATGGTAGTCTTGAAGTAACAAAGGGTGATGTATGTTTCTTTGTAAGAGATAGCGATATAACATCATCAGTAGATAAGTTCTATACCAATTTAAGTATCGTTTCACTTCCAACAAAGAAAGAATCAAATAAAACATATTATTCAAATGGAACAATAAAAGAAAATGACTACTTATTAGTGGACAATAAACAAATAAAATCAACAGAAACAAAGAAAATTCATGATAATATAACAATAATATACTATGAAAACGGTTTTGCTGAAATAATTCAAGATAACCAAAGTATTATAGTAGAAAAAAGTGATCATATTATTTATGATAACAATATCTTAGAGATAATAGATAATACAAAAGAAGAAAAAGTAAATACTGATAATTTAATAGATATTAAGAATATAAACTTAAAAAACAATAATAAAAAAGATGTAAATTATTTAATACTTATAGAAGAAACAAGTAATTATAACAAATACAACGTATCTAAAAGATTACCAAACGAATATATAAAATATTTAGTATCAATTAATAATAAAAAACAAGATATAAAACTACTAAATAATAATATAAAAGGTACTAATAAAACAAAAGGTTTAAAATTAACTAATAATGCCTATCAAATATATGAAGGAAAATTACCAAAATCAGGAGAAGCTAATATAAAAATAGGTATGTGGGTTGATTACCAAACCATTACAAATGAATATATGAATTCAGCATTCATAGGTACCGTAAAAGTATATATAGAATAATAGACATAAAAAAATAAATATGATATAATGAATAAGGATAATAGGTGGTGAGTATATGAATAAAAAGAAAATAATGATAATAGTATCATCAATAATATTAGTATTAGCAGCCTTATTTACAACTACATACTCACTATTCTATAAAGAAGATGTAGCGGCTAATCCAAGTAACTATAGTACAGGAATATTACAAATAGAAGCAACATCATTATCTGATACAATATCATTAGATAGTGCTCTTCCTATGACAGATGAAGAAGGAATAGAAACAACACCATATGTCTTTTCAATTAAAAATACAGGTAATATAGATTATAAGTTTGATGTAAAACTATTATCTACTAGTTCTAATACTATAAATTCTCAATATATAAAATTAAAAATAGACAATGGTAATCCAGTCGTATTATCATCATTAACAAATAGCATTATTAAAAGTAATGTTGTAGTAAAAGCCAAAGAAAGTATTAATATAACCCTAAGAGTATGGCTAAGTAAAGATACACCTAATACCGAAATAGGAAAAACATTTAATTCACAAATAGTAATAGATGGACAATCAATATATACATCTACTAATAATGATCTAGCATTAGATACCTTAACTAATTTAGGACTTTCAGTAGATACAGAACATACCCCTGATTTTACTACTTGTAGTGGTAATAGTGGAGTTAAATATGATGGTGATGGCAATCAAACCGCTACAGGAGTAGGAGATAACACTAATGGTATATATAAAGCAGAAGATGACTTAGGAACATCATATTATTTTAGAGGAAATGTCCAAAATAACTATGTATATTTTGCTAAGAATTGGTGGAGAATAATAAGAATAAATGGTGATGGAACTGTTAGAATGATATATACAGGAAATCCTAATGATTCTAATGCTAATCAATATATAAGTAAATCTGCTTTTAATTCTAGTTATAATGATAATGCCTATGTAGGATATATGTATGGAACTACTGGTTCATCTACATATAATGCCACACATACCAATACTAATAATAGTACTATTAAAACAGTAATAGATACATGGTATCAAAATAATCTAAGTAGTTATAGTCAATATATAGCTGATGCTATATATTGTAATGATAGAGAAGTGGTACAAGTAAGTAATGTTGCAGGGATAACAATAACTGGAAATGGAGCAGGAACTAATGAGTCAGCATATGTCAGATTCAATAGAGCATATGTTGATCTTGCACCATCGTTGAAATGCAAAAATAAGAATGATAAGTTTACTACAAGCATTACTTTGGGTAATGGATCTCTTACTTATCCAATTGCTTTAATTACTTCTGATGAAGTAGTGATGAGTGGCGTAGTAGAAATTGATGTAGAAACATCAGCAGGCGTTTCAAATAATAATTATTATTTATATCCTGCAAATGGAGATTATCAGTATTGGACAATGACACCATATATGTTCATGTCAGGAAATGCTTTTGTTGCTATGGTTGATGGCAAAAGTAATAATGATATTATTAGTATCGGTGTCCGTTCTGATGTCGCGGTGCGTCCGGTAATCTCATTAAAATCTGATGCTATTAGTGGAGGAACTGGTACTTCAAGTGATCCATTTTATGTGAATGAAAAGCCTTAATCTGTTGAGGCAAGATAATAGATTATTTGGAATTTGGTTCTGGAGTATGTACGGGAAACCCTTTTGCAATGAACTCATGGACAAATATTAAAACAAAAAAATACAAAAGTGTATAATTAAGATATTAATTATATCTTTTTTTCTTTCTTTATGATAAAATTATTATTAGGTGATACTATGGCAAAAAAAGAAAATAAAAAAGATAACTTAAAAGGAAAAAAAGATACCAAGAAAAAAGCAATAAAAGAAAATAAGAAGAAAGATAACAAGGAAAAAGAAAAATATAGTGCTAAAGAAGTAATAATAGTAATGCTATTTTCTATAGGAATAGGTTTTCTTATGTGTCTAGGTTGTATAAATTTAATAACTGGTAAAAATTATTTAAGAGTAACTAAAGATTTATCCAAAGTAGTAGATACCTACTATGCTATAGTAGATAATTATTATGGAAATCTAGATAAAAAAGCTTTAGTTGATGGAGCAGTAGAGGGAATGATATCTAAGGTAGGAGATACATTTACAAGTTATACTGGTACTAATGATACAGAAAGTTTTAATGAAACAATTAAAGGATCATATGAGGGAATAGGTTGTTCAATAGTTAAATATAATGATGGACAAATCAAAGTAATAGAAGTATTTCCAGATTCTCCAGCAGAAAAAGCGGGACTATCAGTAGGGGATATAATAATCAAAGTAGATGGCGAAGACTATACCGATAAAGAAAGCTCAGATATATCTAACTATGTCAAAAATAGTGGAAAAGATAAAGTAGTATTAACAGTTGAAAGAGATAACAAAGAAATAGATATAACTATTAATTTAAGTAAAGTAGAAATACCATATGTAACAAGTAAAGTATTAGAAAAAAATAACAAAAAAATAGGTTATATAGCTATATCACTATTTTCTAGTAATTCATATAAACAATTTAAAAGTAATTTAGATAAAATAGAAAAAGAAAATATAGATGGTTTAATTATAGATGTAAGAGGAAATAGTGGCGGATATTTATCATCAGTAACAGATATTAGTAGCTTATTTTTAGAAAAAGGTAAAGTAATATATCAATTAGAAGACTCTACAGGAAAAACAAAGAAAAAAGATACCACTAAAGAAAAAAGAACTTATCCAGTAGCGGTATTAATAGATTCATCTTCAGCATCAGCTTCCGAAATACTAGCATCCGCTATTAAAGAAAGTTATAATAATGGTTTAGTAGTGGGAACTACAAGTTATGGTAAAGGTACTGTTCAAGAAACAAAAAAATTACTAGATGGAAGTATGATAAAATACACAACGCAAAAATGGCTTACACCAGATGGTAATTTTATCAACGAAAAAGGTGTAACACCAACTAATGAAGTAACATTAAATGAAGAATATTACAATAATCCAACCATTGAAAATGATAATCAAATAAATGAAGCATTAAATTTATTAACAAAATAGCAATTATTGCTATTTTTTTCATATAATTAATTGGTGATAAATATGATAGTAAAATCAACTGATAAAGAAAAAGAAATCCTAGCCAGATTAATGCGAGCAGAAGCTGTGGGTGAAGGCAACCTCGGTATGCTCATGGTAGGTAATGTTGGAATAAATAGAGTATTAGCAGATTGCTTAACATTCAAAGATATCAGAAGTATATCAGAAATGGTATATCAAAAACCAGGAGGATTCTCAGGAACATCATCATCATTATTTTATGGAAACCCAACAGCCTTAGAAAAATCATTAGCAGAGAGAGTAATAAGAGGTGAGTATTATTATCCCGCTACAAATGCATTATGGTTTTATGCACCAAAAGCAAATACAGCATGTACCAGTACTTGGTGGGATCAGCCTTTAGCGGGAAGATATAAAAATCATTGCTTTTATGAACCAAAAAAAGGAATATGTAAGGAAATCCACTAATGAATAATCTAATTAAAGGATTCATAATAGGAATAGGAAAAATATTACCAGGAGTTTCAGGAGCCTTATTAGCAATACTTATGGGAGTATATGATAAATCAATAGATTATATTATAAACTTCAAAAGAAATAAAAAAGAAAGCATTAAATACCTATTTCCGATAGGAATAGGTATATTACTATCAATAATATTATTTAGTAAAGTAATATACTATACATTAAGTAAATATTATTTTGAAGTAATGATGTTATTTATAGGATTAATAATAGGAACAACACCATCAATCATCAATAAAACAGAAAAAAAAGATAATTATCTTGTCATAATAAGCTTTCTTATCTTTTTTTTCATATCCATAAGTAATATAGATAACACATATATAAAGCAAAATAATTATATAGATTCATTAGTATATTTCATATCAGGTATAACAGAAGCAATTGGTACAGTAGTCCCAGGAGTAAGCTCATCAGCACTCCTAATGATAGAGGGAACATATAATATAATAATTGAAGCTATAGCAAATGTAATAGACATAAAAGTAATAATACCATTCATAATAGGATTAATAATAGGTTTAATAATAACTATAAAAATAATAAACTATTTATTAAAAAAATATAATACAAAAATATATAGCATAATATTAGGAATATTAGTATCAAGCATAATATTATTAATAATAAAATCATTCAAATATAAAGTAACCATACCATCGCTTATATTAGGACTAATAGTATTAACAATAGGAATAATAATATCCACTATATTTAGAGAAAAATAAAAAAAGCCATAAGGCTTTTTAATTTTTAAATTGGTGACCAGTATGGAATTCGAATCCATGAATGCTGCCGTGAAAGGGCAGTGTGTTAAGCCACTTCACCAACTGGCCAAAAAATGGTGGGCCTGAATGG
>QRFC01001141.1_pt1 | contig 22707 bp, 28 predicted proteins | sample 1861061 | NCBI WGS metagenome assembly QRFC01 (sample SAMN09711282, study PRJNA482702) | Human gut metagenome, whole genome shotgun sequencing project.
CGAGGGCAAAAACAAGCCGCCGATACATCCGCATTGTATGTGTTATACGGTCATCGGTGATGTAAAACTCACGTCAAGACTTGCCCGTGACCCCGAAACGGGCAAAAATTATAAGGTTCGGGGCGATATGACATATAATGAATGGTATGAGGGATTGTCACAGGAAAAGAAAACGGCAATCAAGGCATATAAGAACCGCCATACCGACAGCGAACAATACAGTCGATATGTTGAACGTATAGGTAAAGAAAATATGCCGAAAACACTTGAATTATTCCAAAAAATGAAGTATAATGATAGTGAGAAGTGGGGCGATTATAAGTATTATTATCGCAACATAGACGGCAGACCGATTGAATACGTTAAAATAGACAGAGAATTGTCAAAACTCGGTATCACGAATAAAGGCAGAGCGTACCCGGTGGAACAGTTAAAAATCACAGAATGGTCTGCGCACAGTCAAAAGAGAATGGCGCAAGACGGTGTTTCAAAAGATGATGCTGTATCTTTTTGTAATAAAGCTATCGCTATTATGAAAAAATATCCGAATCCCGAAACACAGTATAATTATTATCACAATAATGGAATAACGGGAATACGTAAAAGAGATGGTGTTGTTAATACTGTTATAGGTAAGGTCAGATTTGGAGAAGATACTGAAAAAATCTTGGAGGTAATGAACAAATGGTTGAGTTAATGAATTGCCCGATGATGAATAAAAAAATAGATTTGGCGTATTGTTTGGAATTGCAAATGATTTCAAACAATGAAATTAAAAAGACGGCAGACGAAAAAGAAATCACGGAGCAAATGTGGGATATATGCAGGAGCTGTCCTAAGCAGGAATGCCCCACGCCCGATTATATCGAGAGGTGATACGAATGAATAAGAAATGCCCCAAATGCGGCAGAAATTACGGCGAGCTGTCGAATTATTGCACAATGTGCGGATTGGAGCTTGAAAAAGCACCGAACGAGTGTTCGGAAAAGAAAACACAGCTTTGCACTCATCGTATATACAGAGATGATGAGCGTTTTTGCGAATATTGCGGCGCACCGACAACATACGCCGTTCAAAAACAATAATATAAAAATAATACACAAGAGATTGCGCACTTGCAATCTCTTTTCTTGTACCCAAAAGGAGTGATACAATGCGGATAAATGTAAATGTTGAGGGAATTGATGCGCTGACATCAAGACTGAATAAGCTGTGTAATATAGAAAATGCCCTGTTGAAGGGCGGTGAGGTTGTCCGTGCAGAGGCACAGGCGAATTGTCCGAAAGACACAGGCAGACTTGCAAACAGCATTGTTGTACAGAGCGAGGGTGGCAACAGCGTTCTTATCGGTCCGACAGCCGAATACGGAATATATGTTGAGTTCGGAACAGGCTCAAAGGGTGATAGTTCAAAGCCGCACACGTCCAAAAAGGGGTGGGTATATTTTAATGAGCGCACGGGCGGATTTGTATATACAACGGGTCAGGCACCGCAGCCGTTTTTGATACCCGCGCTTTACAGTCAGCGCGACGCGGTTATTGCGGCAATAAAACAAGGATTGCTTGCCGAGATTTAAGGAGTGAGAATATATGACAAGTGTAAACAGGATAACGGAAAAGCTGCTTGCGCCGCTTAGAAGTGAAGGCGTTCGGGTGTGCTATCAATATCCCGAAGATTTCGGAACACTTCCGGCGGTTTCATATTATGATTTGATAACGACAGAGAGCTTTCGTGCGGATAATTCGGAACAAGCGCAGCTGTCAAGGGTACAGATTGACATATGGGCGATGAAGAAAACCCAGCCGGGCGAGATTGCAGAAAAGGTAAACAGGATAATGCAGGATAATGGTTGGATTCGCGAACTCGGGCGCGACTTGCCAAAGGGTGCGGAAAACCACGTTTATCATTATACAATGCGGTTTGCAAAGGAGATTTACGGATAATGAACAAAGAAAACACGCTTAAACAATTAAAGATATTGTTGGGAATTGCGGACGATACAAAGGACGCGCTTTTATCGATAATAATTGATGAATGTATCGACAGGGTTGTGAACTATTGCAGACGTGACGATTTTCCCGACGGACTTGTTTCGCTCTTGCCGATAATGGCGCACAGAGCATACATAAGCGGCGGTTATGGCAGAGCCGAACCGACCGGTGCGGTAACATCGATAAAGCAAGGTGACAGAACCGTGAGCTATGAGGGCATAGCGGGCGCAAACGGCGATTGGATAGACGATTTTATCAGCCGTCTTGAACCGTACCGCCGAAGAAAGGGGCGATTGCCGAGTGAGTGTATTTAGCATATTCAACAATTGCACGGTGAAAATCGGGCATATCAAGACGTATGACGGATATGTTGACGATGATAACGAGTTTATCGGGGTTATGACATTTGGTGCGGATTTTCAGCCGTACAACGGCGGCTTGGCGCAAAGAGAATACGGGATTGAGGAAGAAGTCACGGCGAGGATATACACCGAACCGACAGGCGGAAAACTCAAATTGGGTATGATTGCGGAAATACGCGACACAAAATATGACGTGATATATGTTGCGGCATGGGAGTTCGGCGAAGTTGCCTTGCTCCGACAGCGCAGAGATTAAAATTGAAAAAGATTAAACACCCACATTCGGGTGTTTTTATTATGCCAAAACAGGAGGTAAAAAACAATGGCAGAGAACAATACTGCAACTTTTGAGGGTTCAAACGGGGCAGCCGGCACACCGCCGACACAGGCAACGGATACGAACAATCAATCGGGGCAGAACAACACACAGACGGGCGGAGCAAATACGGCGAGAACCTATACAGAAGCGGAATTTATTTCCGAAGTAGACCGCCGTGTAAGTCAGGCACAGGCAAGATGGGCGGCGGAGTTGGACGATAAACTCAACTCGGCACGCTCGGAGGGTGAAAAGCTTGCGAAAATGAACGCTGACGAGCGGGCAAAGGCAAAGTTTGAAACCGACAAGAAAAAGTTTGAGAGTGAACGTGCGAAATATGAGGCGGAACGCCTTGAATTTGAAGCGGTAAAACAGCTTTCGGAAAATAAATTGCCTGTCAGCTTTGCAAAAATGTGTGTGGGCGAGAATGCAGAGGAAACCAAAGCGAACATTGAGGGATTCAAAACCGCGTGGAATGATGCCTTGCAAAATGCGGTCAACGACCGTATGCGCGGTACAACGCCGAAAGCGGGAAACGGTGAAAATCTTAATGTTTCGTCGGGGTTTGCCGATGTGATTAATGATTTACACAGATAAAAAGAAAGGAAAATTTAAAGAATGAGTTATTTAAAAAATGAATTGACGGGATTTGTTCCCACACCGCAGGCAACGGATATAATCAAAGATACCGTGCGCGGTTCATCGATTTTGCGTATGGCAAAAACCGAAAGAATGACATCGGATAAGAAAAAGTTTAACGTATTGACAGACGGCGCAGGTGCTTACTGGGTAGGCGAGGGCGAGCGTATCAAGACAAGCGGCAGCAAGTGGATTCACCCGACAATCGAGGCGAAGAAGCTTGCGGTTATTATCCCTGTCACAAAAGAAAAGCTTGAAGATACGACAATCAATGTATTTTCGGAGCTTAAATCACAGATTGCGGAGGCGTTTTATACCGCAATAGACAGTGCGTGCCTTTTCGGTACAAATTCGCCTTTTGCAACCAATGTGTATAAGGCGATAAGCGACAATGAGATGATTGTCACCGACAACAAGAACATTGATATTGCCGTATCAGACGCAATGGCACTTGTAGAGGAAAACGGATACGACCCGAACGGCTATATCGGAAGAATAGGCGTAAAGAACCAATTGCGCAAGCTCCGCGATACAAACGGCGCCCCTGCATATGTGAACGGAACAAGCGGCTCGGAGCTTTATGCACAGCCGATTGAATTTGTTCGCAACGGTGCGTGGGATAACGCAAAATGCGACCTTATCACAGGCGCGTGGAAGTATGCGATTGTCGGAATCCGTGACGGTATCGGTTACGAAATTTTGAAAGAAGCGACACTGCAAGGGACGCTTGACGAGGACGGAAAGCCGTTATCACTTGCCGAACAGGATATGGTTGCGATTAAAGCAACGATGCGTTTGGGATTCCTTGTTGTCAAAGATGACGCGTTCGCGGCGTTTAAGAATGCCGTTCCCACGCTCGGAACTCTTACCGTTACATCGGTTGAGGGAAGTGCAACGGGCAAGTCTAAGATTACGGCAGAACCCAAAGTTATCGGTGGTCACAGGCTTATGTATAAGGCGGCGGCATCTGCGCAGTCGGTTGCTTATGATGCCGACTTGTCGGCGTGGGCTGAATTCAACAGCGGCGATGAGCTGACCCTCACAAACGGTCAGAAAATAACCGTTGCGGAAGTAACGGCGGACGGCAAGGCGCGCAAGAGCGGCAACGCGACAATCGTATCAAAGGCGTAAAATTAATTCGGAATTCGGAATGCAGAAGGGGCGGGATTTTGCTCCGCCCGAAATGAAACAAACAAATAACACAAATTATGAGGTAATACCTCAATAAAAAGGAAAGGAAATGATTTATTATGGCAAGCAGAACAATTGACAAACCGAAACCCCGTATAGGTGTTGATATGTACACCATATTTGAGGTAAAAAGCGACACAGCGGAGGCAATCACATACGGAGACGCGGTAACAATCCCCGGTACCGTTGAGATTGCACCGACAGACAACGGCTCGACCGATGTATTCGATGCGGACAACGGCGCATATGACGTTGAGGACTATCTCGAAAAGCTCGGTCACGAAATCACAAACGCGGATATTCCGCCCGAAGTGGATGCGATGATGAGAGGTCTTGAACTCAAAGACAACGGCGTTGAGGTCGGAAAGAAAACGGAGGCACCGTATTTCGGCGTTGCGTGGAGGGTTACAAAATCAAACGGACATTACCGCCTTGTAAGATATTACAAAGGTAAATACGGTTTTGCGTCACCTGTCGGCGCAAAGACAAAGCCGTCAGAGGGTGCGGCGGAAAAACAGACCGCAAAAGCGACTTATTCGGCTGTTGCAACGGACAACGGGGATAAGTATTATTACTATCTCGATACCGATAATCTGCCCGAAAATGTGACGGAAGCAAAAGCGGTTGAGGAATGGTTTAAATCTCTCACGTGGTACCCGTCAAGCCCAACTGTTTAATCGGAGGGAATAAGGTATGGCGAAAGCAAAACAACGGACGCTTTCCTTTAATGTCGGGGGCGAGGTCATTGTATCTCGCCCGTTCGACTTTGAGGCATTGTGTCTTATGAACGACGTACACGCGTATCAGACAAAGGGAAAATTCTCTATCTGTGCGAATGCAATCCCTTATTTGTTTGAGGGAACAAAGGTGACGAATGACGTAATAGAAAACGCGGATGTTACCGAACTCGGTGTGTTGTGTGACGAGTTATGGGATATATACACGACCGAGCTTAACAATATGTCAAAGGCAAAACCAAAAAACACAAAAAGTCCGACAAGGGATTGAGGGATATTTATACATTGATGTTTAAATATTACAAACTCTTGCCGGACACAGTGGCAAAACAACCGCCGAGTCTTTTGTTTAAGGTGCTTGACGGATTGAACGACAGCGAAGATGAAGAAAATATCCCCGATGAACTTAAATGGTTCTATGGGGAGTGAGAAACGTCCGATAAATTAAAAAAAAGATATTGACACGTATTATAACACGTGGTATAATATATAATATAAGGGGGATAACAGATGAAAAGCTATTCTTCAAGGGAAGTTATCAAGATACTTAAAGCAGACGGTTGGTTTGAGATAGCTTGTGACGGTGACCACCACCAGTTTAAGCATAAGCTGAAAAAGGGTAAAGTTACAATAACACACCCCAAAAAACATATTCCGACAGGAACACTTAAAAGCATTGAGAAACAAGCGGGTATTAAATTTGAATAATGCCCGTTTCCCCCTTTTTATTTATCGGATGGAGGTTTTAATAATGAAAGACACATATATTTATCCTGCTGTGTTTTATTATGATGAGGACGGAATATCAATTGATTTTCCCGACCTGCCCGGGTGTTGTCCTTGTGCGGACACAACGGAAGAAGCGGTAAAAAATGCACGTGAGGCGTTAGGGGTACACCTTTGCGGAATGGAACTCGACAACGACGAAATACCCGAGCCGTCAAAGCCGCAGGATATAGACACGAACGGCGGCGTACTTATGCTTGTTGATGTATTTATGCCGCCCGTGCGCGACAGGGTGAAAAATCGCTGTATCAAAAAAACGCTTACAATTCCGTACTGGCTCAACGCAGAGGCAGAGAACCACAATATAAACTTTTCGGGATTTTTGCAAGAGGCGTTAAAAAGCTATTTGCATATAAGCAAATAAACCCTTGACAAATAAATTTAGTATGGTATAATAACCTCACGAGATACAACGAAATTATAAATTTCTGTATCTCGGAGAACATTTTAGCATGACACTTTGTTGCAAATGTGTGAAAATCCTTGACAGATTTTCATCTATATGCTATAATAAAAGCAGAAAAAGAAAAGGTTGCCGTAAAACGGCTGACCAAGAATAATCAGGTTAAAGTAAACCGTTATCCATTGGTAGTGGGCGGTTTACTTTTTTATTGAGATAATTATTAACAGCACGATGGTGATGTATAATATTATGTATTCCATAAAAAGGTATCACCCCCAATCCCGACTTATGATTATCGAAAATGGCGGTCAACCGCTCTACATTTTACCTTTTCTTTTATCTGCATGGTCTATTATACACGGAGTGACATAATTTGTCAAGAATTAAATCGAATATTATGCGTCTACAAAGAGTAGGCGCTTTTTTCATACACAAAATTCAAAATAAAGGGGTGTTTTAAATGGCAGATGCGGAATTAACCGTCAGAATAAGCGGCGATACGGGCGATTTGGAAAGCGCGATAAGCCGAGTTGAATCACAGCTGTCACGGCTCGAAAGGTCGGGCGGTTCAAACGTCGGCGCGGGAATGGAAAGGAATTTCAAGACGGCGGCGGACAGGCTCGAACAGACAGCAAAACAATGGAAAAATTTAGGCGACGGTGTTGACACACTCACAAAGCCTTTTCAGGTCGCAGGGGTGGCAATGGCGGCGGGAGCGGTTGCGTCTTCGAAATTCGCAATCGATTTTAATAACAACTTTGCGGATGTTCGCAAGACTGTTGACGGCACAGACGCACAGCTGAACAAAATCAAACAAGACATAATCGATATGACAACGGTTGACATAAACGGTCACAGCGCAATACCGCAGACAACGGCAGAGTTGACGGAGCTTGCGGCGGCAGGCGGACAGCTCGGTATAAAGACCGAAAATATCAGCAGTTTTACCGAAACAATGGCGATGATGGGAAGTGCCACAAACCTCGCAGGCGAGGAGGGCGCAAAAACCCTTGCACGGTTTATGAACGTTGCGAACGTTTCACAAGGTGAGGTTCAAAACTTAGGTTCGTCAGTCGTTGATTTGGGTAACCATTTCGCAACAACCGAAGCCGAGATTGCGGCAATGGCACAGCGTATGGGCGCAACAGGAACAGCGGTCGGAATATCGGCACAGGATATACTCGCGTATTCGACGGCGCTGTCCTCGCTCGGCGTTGAAGCGGAGGCGGGCGGAAGCTCTATATCGCGTATATGGATGGATATTCAAACTCAGGTATCAACGGGCGGAGAATTACTCGGTGAGTTTGCCAAAGTATCGGGAAAGACCACCAAAGAATTCGCAGAAGGCTGGAAGAATGACGCAAGCGGAACATTTAAAGATTTTGTTGACGGACTTTCAAAATCAAAAGACCTTGTCGGAACTCTTAAGAATCTCGGTTTTGACAACATTCGAGATTTACAGGCACTGCAAAAACTTGCAGGACCGCAAGGTATTCAGCTTTTGACGGACGCTTTGCAGCGTTCAAATAATGCGTGGAGTGAAAACACCGCCCTTGTGAACGAGTTTGAAAACAAAGCAGGTACAACGGCGAGCCAAATGCAGGTTATGAAAAATAATCTTGTTGAAGCGGGGCGCTCACTCGGTGAAACATTCTTACCGTCAATCAACAACGGTGTTACGGATATAAAGAATTTTGCACAGGGCATTGCGAATATGAGCGACGGTCAAAAACAGGCTCTTATTACCACAGGCAAATGGGTAATAGGTCTTGGTGCGGCAGGTAAAGCAACATCGGGAGTAATTAAAGGCATAGGCAACACCGCAGACGCTTTGTCAAAGATAAAAAAGGCAAAAGAGGCAGGCGGAGTATTAGCCAAATTTGCCCCTGCACTCACGGCGATAAAAGGAGCGGCACCGTATGCGGCGGCAGGGATAATAGCGGTGACAGCCGCCGTAAAGATAGGCAAAGCGGCGTATGATTCGTGGTATAAGTCACAGTATAAATGGACAGATGGGATGTCTGAACAACAGAATAAAATCCGTAAGTCGATGAACAGCTATAAGCAGTTATCAGATATACAAGCGCAACTGAAAAATTATCGGCTTATAATTGAAAATCCCGAATCAAGTCAAGAACAGGTTGACAACGCAAAGCAGAAAATACAAGAAATTGTTGAATTGCTTGCGAAAGAGTACGATTTAAAAATAAATGTTGATGATAATGATGAACTCGACAACGCTGTAAATAATTTAGCACAAAGATCTAAAAATGAACTTGAACGAGATTATAACAGTCAGCAAAGAAAGCTAAACAGTTTGGAGAACCGTTATAAGGCAGACAGTGCAAAGCTTCCTGATATGAGGAAGCAAAAGCAAGAAGCGGATGATTTAAGAACAAAGTTTGACACTCTTAGCCTCAGCGCTGAAACATTGAGAAGAAAATGGTACAATTCGGAAATCGGACAGAAAGAATTTATGGACGGTATGGTCGAGCTGGGAACGCAACTCGGATATTCGGAAGATGATATTCGAAACTTATCCGTTTCGATTGATGAACTGCAAACGAAGGCTATTGGCGAAAAAAATGTTAAAAACGAATTATATAAGGATTTAGACGGGAAGATAACAGACCTCGAGGGAACGGTAAAACATTATGAAGCTATTTCAAAAGAAATGGCAAACTGGGCATCCGAAGGTATGGCGTTAGGTGTAAAAGAGGGTGATGCGGAAAAGGTCAATCTTTGGTTCGACAGGTTATCCCAAAACGTGAAAAATGCCAAACTTGATATGCACGGTTACGCGCAGATAGCCGCAGAGGCGTTTAACGGTATAAAGTGGGACGAAGCCTTTAAAAAGGGCGGCGATGACCTCAATAATATGGTAAATGATTATGTAAGGTCAATGCAAAAATTCGGAGCGGCAAACAGCGACATTGCAAAAGGCGCAGCACTTTTGAAAAACGGCTTTAAGAGCATAAACGATATACCGAAAGACAATAAAAAAGCCTTTGACGCTATTTCAAAGGATATGACGGAGTTTGCCCGAAATTTGGGCGAGATAGACGGCAACCACAGTATAAAGATAACCGCCGACGGTGATATACAATTATTGGATGATGTGTCGGGAAAGATACAGGAAATACAAACCTCAAACGGAACAACCGTGAAAATTACGGCAGAGGGTGATGTATCCGTTCTTGATGATGCAGGAAATCAAGTGCAATATCTCGAAGGACTTGGTGCGGTGTCATTGCAGGTAAACGCTAACGGTAATATAGACGTTCTCAACGAAGCAGGCGAGAAAGTAGCAGAAATCCCAAAGGAGGTCGATACGACAACAACGGTTAAAATGGCAGTTGATAGTGCGGAGGTAGACAATTATCAGCCTGATGAAAAAACAGGAACAGCAAAATACGGCGTTGACAGTTCATCGGTCGATAATTGGTCACCACCGAATAAAAATGCAATTGTAGTGTACAAAGCTGTTGTTGAGGGTGAGCCTAAAGCCAAAGGTACACAGGACTTTAAGGGCGGAATGGCGATGATTAACGACCAAAGGGGTGTTTCCGACCCGAGAGAGCTTGTAGAGGTAAACGGCAAGGGATATATTTTTGAGGGTCGCGATGTTGTTCTGCCCTTGCCGCGGCACGCAAAGGTGTATACGGCAGGTCAGACAAAGGAAATGCTTGCTATGGCAGGGTTGCGCCGATACGCACGAGGCAAGGATAATAAGGAGTGGGAAAACGCACAGGACGATTGGGCGCATTATACAAAGGTTAATAATGTTTCGGCGTTTGAGGCTCTCGAACATTGGGACGAGATGATGAAAAAATTCTCATACGATGCCGAAGCGGTAAAGGATATTCAAGAAGAAATTGTCGCATCCACAAAGGATATGTGGGATGAAGAAATGGCAACGATGCAATTTTATCTTGATATGGGCGTTGACAGTGAGGAGCATTATTATAAATGGCTTGAAACATACCGCGATGAACACTTTGACGGCAATGACGAGATGTGGCGCAAGGCAACGCTTGATATTACCAAATATAACAAGCGAATGGCGAAAGAGAGCGCAGAGGCGTTAAATGACGCATCGGAAGAATATATCAGATTCCACACAATCGCAGGGGATTGGGATGAGATAGACGATTCGCCGCTTGCCGCTTATGCGCGTGTTCTCGACCGTGCGGAAGAAGATTTGGCGAACGGTGTATATGAAAGCGTTGAGGAAAAGAACGAGTTTCTGAAGAATTTCGGAAGTAATATGTTTGACGCATACAAAGAGGACGCAGACAACTGGATTCAGCACGAGCGTGACTATAATGCGATGTCAACGGAAGATTATATATCGGCGCTCAACCGCAAAAAACAGCGCACAAACGAATATTTCGCACAGGGCATAATCGATTATCAAACGTATCTCAAAGAGGTACAGGGCTATAACGAAAAGATTATGAGTGCGTATGCGGACGAGGTGAATCAATGGCGCGATGACGCGGACTTTTATCAGCGGCAATCGGAAGTGTACGGCTGGGGCTTTAACGGCACAGGTCACAAATCGGCATTAAAGTATTGGCAGGCGCGGCTTGACCGTGAAATCGAGAATTCGCACGATATGAATCTGTCGGCGAATGAGCGGCAATCTGCTCTGCGTTATGCCGATGAAGCACGAATGGAAATTTACAAGGCGCGGCAAGATGAGCTTGATGATGAACTTGAAAAATTCAGACAGTCGATTGAGGACACGCGAACCGCCCTTGATGACGAAGTTCAAAATATGCGTGACGCGTGGACAACAGAGGACAGAAAAGCGGATATGTCCGAGCTTGCGGAACAGATTGCCGTATTTAAATACGCACAGACAAAAGAGGGTATTGACAAATACAAGAGTCTGAACGAAGAATACACAAGGCTGTCGCGCGAACAAAAGATTGAGGATATACAAGCCGCCAACAGCGAAAAGCTCGACCGAATGCAAGCACAGTATGACAAAATGGAACAAGACAAGATTGACGAGCTTGCAGGGCTTAAAGATGAGCTTTTGAAATACGGCGGTATCGCGGTTATATCCGACCAAACGCGGCAGATTGCGGCGGCGGCAAACGACAACATAAGCGCACTTGTAAGCAATATGAGCGATTTCGGCGAGAGTTTCAGCAGCTTTGCCGCACGGCTGTTTGAAAAACTGGACGAACGCCCGACGGTCATAAATAACTACGACAATTCAACGCAGAACATTGCGAACAACATTCGTGACAGAGCCGACCTGCAAGCGGCGGCTTTGGGTGTTGGATTGGGAAGTCTGTCGATGATGTTGTTCGGAAGGAGGAGATAGTTTGAAATACGGAATAAGATACAGAGGGGTACACAGCGGCGAGGTCGGTCTTATCGCAAAAACAAAGACGCGCCCTGCCGCGCCGCCCGTGCGGACAACGGAAGAAACGATTTTATATCGTGACGGTAACCTTGATTACAGCGAAAGCGGTGGGCGCTTGTTTTACGATGATAAAATTGTCGAGATTGAATTTATGGCGATAACGCCCGATTTGGTTGATACAAATATGGTTATAACAAGGGCGGTCAAATGGCTTTGCGGTTCGTGGGGCGATTTGATATTTGACGATATGCCGCTTGTGCGGTGGCGGGCAAAACCGATAGATTTATCAAATGTTTCAATTGAATTATATCGCGCAGGAAAATTTACGGTACAGTTCAGATGCCGACCGTTTAACAATCTTTTATTCGATACATCGGGCATAGAGATTGACAGCGATATTCCGATAGACAGTGATGTGCCGCTTGATTTCGGTGATGATAATGTGTACGAGATGGCGAGTACGGGATATTTTTCGTTCACGCATACGAATACGGGTGATGTTGCCGCGCGACCCAAGATATACATCACGGGTCAGACGGACAGCGGAGCGCACACAATCACAATAAAGGTAAACGGCACAGGGTTTACGCTTAAATTTCCGTCAAACAATCTTTTAAACGGCGGAAAGTTTGCAATTGTGGATTGTGAAGAATGTGCGGTGACGTGTGAGGGGGCGGACATAACGTCATATCTTGTTGATACAACCGATACATATTCGGAATTTCCTGAATTACAGCCGGGCGAAAATGCGATATGGGTCAATACCTCGATAACGGGAAGCATTGAGTTTATATATGCCGCACCGTACTTTTACGGAGCGGACAATTTAGGGGGTGATGATAATGCGTGATTACATAAGAATATATCCGCATAATGAAAAAACGTTCAAAAGCGGCGGCTTGGGCGTGATACAAAACGCGCGCGATGTGTGTGTTTCTCGGAATATTAGCGGGGATTGTGAACTGACATTCACATTGCACCCGTCAGATGAAAAGATGCCGCTTTTATCGCCCGAGAATATTTGTGATATACAAGGTCAGAGATATAGGATAAAGACGATAGACGATGATAAAATCACGGCAACGGCGATATATCAAGACGCGGCATACAAGCACATTGTGCGTATAGCCGATATGATAGGAAAGTCACCGTATGAAATAATGTGCAAGATATTTGAGAATACACCCGTCAGGGTTATGACGGTCGCTGAGGTTGCCGCGCTCGGTATGGAGTGGGTAACGGATTTGACGGACTTTTTTGAGGTATCAAAGGTTACGCCGCTCGGCGCAATGAAGAATCTGACGGATACCCTTGAAAAGTATCGGCATCATTGCGAATTATACATTGACAACTATAATATTGCGCTTGTGAAACAGATAGGTATTGACAGGGGCGCACGACTCGATACGGCGTACAACGCAAAAGAAATGAAAGTCAAGCGCGACACGTCAGAGCTTATAACGCGGCTTTATCCCTACGGAAAAGAGGATATGCCGATAGGCAAGGTGAACAACTCAAAGAATTATATCGAGAGCGAGAATATTACAACGTGGGAACGCGAGGGATACGAAGAATTTTCGGAAATTGATAACCCGACCGAATTAAAGACGGCGGCACAGTGGCTTTTCAGCGCGGACAATCCCGACAGGGTGGACATTCCGAAATATTCGGTCACGGTCAGCTATGCACAGCGCAAGGACAAAGAGATACGGTTGGGCGATATTGTGACGGTCATCGACCGACAATATAACATAACGTCAAAGCAACGCGCGACAGAGGTCAAAATCTATCCGTTTGAGCCGAACAAAAACGAGGTCACGGTAGGAAGTCCGCCGAAGTCAATAGCGGAAACATTTAAAGGAATGGCGAGTACGTCCCTGAAATATCAAAGTACCGTGAACGAGCGCGGCGAGGTCAAACCGTCGTGGCTTGAAAATCTCAAAGGCGGCTACAGTACGCTTGTGAACAAAGCGATAAGCGGCAATGAGAAAGAACAGCGCAAAACGGTAATTCACGATTACGGTGATATTTGGGTGAACCCGAATAACCCGAATCAAGCGTTGGCGTTGGTCGGCGGAGTTATAGCAATGGCGAACGGCAAGGATTCCAACGGTGATTGGGTGTGGTCGGCGTTCGGGGATTGGAGCGGTTTTACCGCCGACAAGCTGACAACGGGAACGCTTAACACATCAAATGTTTTGATTCGGTCGAATGACGGAAAAACCACACTTTCGGGGAATCTTATGACGATGAAGGACAATAGCGGAAACATTCGCCTTAAAATGGGATTGGACGGGGGCGTTTATGTGTTTAATCTATATAACGCACAGGAAGATAAAACGGTATCGCTCAACAGCTACGGCGGCTTGACTTTGAAAGGTTCGTTAGATACAACACAAGCGGTCGAGGGCGAGTGCGGATACGAAATAGACGGTGACTCGATTCTCGGAAGTAAATATTCGGGCGGCAAATGGGTAAGGCACGGATTGAGAGTTTTTACGAATGAGGATAAGGACGAAACAAACTTTATGCTGTATATAGACGGCATACCGGCGTTGAATTTACACTCGTTTACAGAGAGCGGAAAGAGGAAAACCGCCTTTGCCGTAAATAATACGTCATATGATGAAAACAAAGCCGAATCATCAACCAATATTCCAACTTGGAGAGCGTTTGAGGTTGTCGAGGGAAGCAAATACGCCACTACAAAATGCTGGGGCGATTGGGATTTTTCGGATACCAAAATACGTTTAGCCTATGGCTATGCCCCGACGGGCAACGTGGTTGTGAACGGTTTTAAATTCAAGATAAGAAGCGGATTGATTGAAGAAGTGGTACGCACAAGCGATGCCAATGGTATTAGCTTAAACTACGATTAATTTAAGATGTTCGGAATAATTAAAAATCAAAACAGGAGGTTTTAAAAATGGCAGATAAATATACGCCCGAAAGGGCAACGAACGGAAAGGAATGGCTGAGAACTTGGTGGAAAAAGGTTGAGAACAATTTCACAAAAATTTTCGGAGCGGTGAATAAGCATATTGACGGCACGGCTGACAGGCATACGGCGGATATGATTGATTATTCCGATACAGAAACGGTCAAGGCAAAACTTGATTCGACAGACACCAAACTTGACACAAAGGTAGATAAGGTAAGCGGTAAAGGACTTGTTGACGAAACGGATATACGTACAGCGGTACAAAGTGATAATTTAACGCTTGCGGATGAGAAAAAGATAACGTTGCGTTTTACCGATAGTGGCGGTACAGGAACAAATGTTATTGCTGCCCCTGGTATGACGGTCGGATACAACAATATGAACACGACAATAGGTTGCGGAAGCGCCAGCTTTAATTTTACGGATACAAAGGAAAATGTGTACATCACTCCCAATGATGTTACGATAAATCAAGGCGGAAAGACGGTTCACAAATTATCGAGTAAAGCCAACACGTCAGACGTATTTTTAAAGTCGAGCGACGTAGCGCTTGCGGACGGTAAAAAAGTATCGTTATCAAGCAGCGAATCGGGCAATGACGGAACGCTTACAATACGCCCGACGGGAATATCACTATCTCGGGATACAAGTATGGGAACAAACGATGTTGCGGTATCAGCATACTCCGGAATAAGCGTTGGAGGATACGGCGTGGATATTTCCATTAATACAATTGATGGAGAACAGCACAAGCTATCGGAAAAGGCTGATAAAGCGGAAGTGTTTTTGCCGGCAAAGGATATTGCTCTTGAATCGGGCAAAAAAATAAGTATTACCAATAGTAATGACACAATGGCGGCAACGCTTTCGGGCGAAGAATTAAAAATTGCAGAAAAAGATAACGACTATAAGTATGCACGAATCAGTGCAAATGACGTTGAAGTAAAAACCTATTATGCTGATGAAACTAATGACCCTGTTTTTGTTACACACAAATTATCAGAAAAAGTCAACTCATCAAATGTCCTCACAAAGACCAACACGGCGGCATTCACCCCAACAGGCGATTATCAGCCGGCAACAAAGAAATATGTCGATGACGCAATTAAAGCAGCAATCGAAAAGTATAACACAGAGGCAATGGCATTACTCGGGGAGGACTGATTATGAGTGTAACAACAAGAATACAAGAATTGAATAACAGACTTGCAACTAACCTTGTGAGTAAAGGTGTGTCAGCAGAGGGAACCGAAACCACAACGGAATTAATTAATAAGGTTAATGACATTGAATCAGGCGGAACAAGTGTAATTAACCCTGAATGGACAGATTGGCGGTATTTTAGCTATTACGACAACCGTAATGATTTAGTGGCAAAGTTGAAATACAGCGACACATCAAGTGGTACAAACTTTAGCTATATGTTTATCGGCTGCGCAAAATTAACAACAATACCGCAACTTGATACATCGAAGGGTACAAACTTTAGCTATATTTTTTGCAGCTGCACAAAATTGACAACAATACCGCAACTTGATACATCGAACGGTACAAACTTTTACGGTATGTTTAGCGGCTGCGCAAAATTAACAACAATACCGCAACTTGACACATCAAACGGTACAAACTTTAGCCAGATGTTTATCGGCTGCACAAATTTGACAACAATACCGCAACTTGATACATCGAAGGGTACAAACTTTAGCCATATGTTTAGCAGCTGCACAAATTTGACCAACCTAACAATGACCGGTACGATAAAAGCAAATGGAATGGATTTACATTATTCAACAAAACTGTCTAAAGCATCTATTATATCCGTTATAAACGCCTTATCAGATACAACGAATGCTTTAAAGGTTCAGCTTTCAAAAACAGCAGTAAATAATGCTTTTGAGACTTCGGGCGGTGTGGCTGACGGTTCGACATCCGAAGAGTGGACAACGTTAATCGCAACAAAAGCTAATTGGACAATAGCATTATCATAAGGGGGATAACATATGAAAGACAATGTGATTATAAGGAAAAAACTTACGGCAAGCGAGGGGAAGTACCTCACGGACGGTGAAATTTATGCAAAAGATGTGTATCCGGCAAGTAGTGCGGATGAGAGTATATGGCGTGAAATAACCGAAACGGAGTACCAAACCCTTATGTCCGAGAGAGTTGATTGCGAGGTGTAATATGGAAACGATAATCGGAGCCATAATCTCCGCAGCGGCGGCGATTACGGTATGTATCATAAACGCTAACAGCCAAAACAAAAAGATTTTATCCGAAATGGATAAACACAACGCCTTGCAAGCACAGCGGCTAAAGCAGCTTGAAGAAAAGGTAAATAAGCATAACAACCTTATAGAGAGGACATACGCCATTGAGCAAAAACTTGCGGTTCTTGATAACCGAGAACGTGTGTCGGAACATAGGATTGACGATTTGGAAAATAAATGAAAAGAAAGGACTTTTTTATTATGAACAACACAAACACAAAAATGAACATCACATCGGGAACAATCGCAAGGACGGCAATACTTGTTCTTGCTCTTGTAAATCAAATTCTGACCGCAACGGGTCACAGCGTGATTAATATCTCGGATGAGAGCATAAACACGCTGATTTCAACAGGTTTTACAATCGTGACCGCCATTATTGCGTGGTGGAAGAACAATAGTTTTACCCAATCGGCACTTAAAGCCGATGAGGTGATGAGAGAGGGGAAAGAAAATGGCGGCAGTAGATAAGGTTATAGAAATTGCAACCGCCGAAATAGGTTATCTCGAAAAGCGAACAAATAATCACCTTGACAGCAAAACAGCAAACGCAGGACAAAATAACTATACAAAGTACTGGCGTGACATAAAACCTGATTATCAAGGACAACCGTGGTGTGCTTGCTTTGTAACGTGGTGCTTTGAGAAAGCATTTGGCAGAGAAAACACAAAAAAGTTGCTCAAACATTATCCGTATGTATATTGCCCAACAATGGCAAGTTTGTTTGAACTGTATGCGAACCCGAAATGCGGCGATATTGTAATATTCAAACACGGCGGCGTATTCACACATACAGGAATTGTAATTTCGGTAAGCGGCGATTATTTTACCACTGTCGAGGGTAATACCTCCGGCGGAAGTGCGATAATAGCCAATGGCGGCGGAGTATGCAAAAAAGGATATTATAATTCAAAATTGCCCGGTACGAAATTTTGTCGTCCAAACTATGATTTGATAAAGGAGGATTTAACAATGGCACAATATGAAGAATTAAAAAACGAAATATCACAGCTGACCGAAACGGTAAAGGTTTTGGCAACGGAGCTTAGCAATTTAAAACACCCGATGATATATAACTATATCGACAAGAATATGCCCGAATGGGCACGTGAGGCGGTCAGTTGGGCGGTCGAGAACGGCATATTAAACGGTGACGAAAACGGTCTGAACCTTGACGATAAGGATTTGAGGTATATCACGATGATGTATCGAATGAGGAAGTAAAAAGAACAATGTAAAAAAGTGCGGTGCGTGGTTTTATGCACCGCATTTTTTTGATGTAAATCTATATAAATCCATACACGATTTTTACACGATTTTCAAAAAAACGCCGAATTTAGGTCAAGCCGACAAAATAACAAAAACCCTCATAAATGCGATAACATCGGCATTTGCGGCAATTTTAAAAATTATATAAACCTATAAAATATATATGAAATTCTTCCTGTCACCTCGACCAAAAATCGGCAAGCAGTTCGGCTTGCCGATTTTTATTTTTTCCTTAAATTTTTGGCTGTTCACTAAAGAAAAATTGCTGCATTCCGAATTTTATATTACTCCAGACCTAAATCCAATTTCAGCGCAGCAATCGCATCATCGACATATTTCTTTGTTGCAGGCTGATAATCACCTGTCGGCGTGAATGTCTGTGTATTATTCCTTGTAAGAACGTTGGTTGTGTCCGCCTTGCTCGCAAGGTTATGCACCATGTTCCCCGATGTACAGGTTACGTCCACAGAGGTCGAAAATCCCGTTATCGGGCTTATTGTGTATGCCCATTTGTTTGTACCGAGTTGTCCGACTTTTATATCACCTCTGAACGTTCCGTTATACGCCGCAACCGAACTCGTGTTTGCAAGAAGAAGGTTTGCATCCGAATTTATTATACCGTTTGTGCTGTCATACGTTAGGGAGTCAGCTATGTTTGCGTCAATCAGGCTCTTTCCGTCAGCCTTGTCAACTTTGTTTTTTACCTTTGCAACTTCGGCTTTTTCGGTGTCGTTATAATCATTTGCCGACAGGCCTTTTCCGTCAACCTTATCAACTTTATCTTTTATTTTGGCAACCTCTGTCTTTTCGGCAGCGGTATAATCATTGGTCGATAAGCCCTTACCTGTGATTTTATCAACCTTATTTTTTACTTTTGCAACCTCGGCTTTATCCGCCGCGGTATAGTCGTTGGTCGAAAGCGCTTTGCCGCTGACCTTATCGACCTTTGCGGCAAGCGCGGCGGCGTCGGCGTTGAGCGTTGCCTGTACCGTTTTTCCGTCCGTACACTCGATTGTATCGGCGGTATGCCTGTCGCCCGTTCCTGCAAGGTGTGCGTTGAGGGCAGCCGAATTTTCGCCGCGGATTGCCGCCGCTATACGGTCGACATAGGCGCGCAGCCAGCTTGTTTTTTCGTTTGATGCATAGTTTTTGTTTTTAATATCATACCAAAATGACATTATTTTCACTCTCCTTAAAAAATATTTTATTTTCGCCTGTGGTTATATTATATCAGCTTATAAAGTGCCATAGCGTGCCGCAATCCTTCACCAAACCGACTCTTTTGTCATACAATGCTATTGTAAGCACCGAATAATTTGTGCCGCCAAGGACTCAACGCGATATACGCACCGCAATTATTCGGTTCTTGCCAATACGGAAGTGTTTTTATTACAGAAGTGTTTTTATCGGCTGTTTTAAATACTCTGTATAAAGAATTTGAATTTTGGAGTGAACACAAGGGTGAATAAATTTTTGACTTTTTCATTTATAGGGGGCGACCAAAGACAGCTCTGTGCCGCGTCTCTGATTGATTCGTCGGGTTATCACGTAAGAATTTACGGCTATGGCGACAACGACGGTGATTTGCCGCTGCGGATATACCGCGCGGAATCTCTTGAGGATTGTATAAAAGGTGCTGATGTAATCGTCCTTCCGATACCGTACACAACGGATATGAAAACGATAAACACACCGCTGTCCTCGGTTGAGATTTCGGTGAGCGAATTATGCGGCACGGCGGACAAAACCGGCGTGATTCTCGGCGGAAAGACAGGCGAGCCGCTCAGGGGGCTGTGTGCAAAATCGGGACTTACTCTTGCCGATTATTCCGTGCGCCCCGAATTCGAGATTATGAACGCCGTTCCGACCGCAGAGGGCGCGATTGAGTGCGCAATGGCAAACACACCGTTCACGCTCAACGAGAGCCGATGTATGGTTATCGGATACGGCAGGATAGGAAAGCTTTTGAGTCAAAAGCTGCGTGCGCTCGGCGCAAATGTGACAGCAACCGCGCGAAGACACAGCGATATTGCGTGGATAAAGTCGCACGGATTTGATGCGTGCAGGACACAGGAGCTTGCCGAAAAGATTGGGGAATGCGACATCATATTCAATACCGTACCGCATTGTGTTCTGGATTTTAAGGCGCTTTCGGTCACAAAGCCGAACGTCCTTATCATAGACCTTGCGTCGCGCCCGGGCGGAGTCGATTTTGAAACGGCAAAAGAACTCGAGCGGCGAGTGATATGGGCGCTTTCTCTGCCGGGAAAGGTTGCGCCGTACACGGCAGGCAGGATAATAAAGGACACGATTATGAATATTATAGAGGAATTGGGGGTGGAGGACAGAGGGAAAGAGTATTGAATGCGAAAGAAAATGCCGTGCTTCAAAATGCCGAAAATATAACGGTAGGCTTTGCGGTCACGGGGTCGTATTGTACATTTTCTAAAGTGATTGCGGCGGCGGAAAACCTGAAAAAATATGTGAATATCGTTCCGATATTTTCGAATAACAGTGCCGAAACGGACACGAGATTCGGAAAATCCGCGGATTTTAAAAAGCGGATGGAGGAGATATGCGAAAGAGGAGTGATAGAGAAAATTCCGGATGCAGAACCGATAGGGCCGAAAAAGATGCTTGACGCTTTGGTTATTGCGCCGTGTACAGGCAATACGATTGCAAAACTCGCGAACGGAATCGCTGATACAACCGTGACTCTTGCGGCAAAATCACAGCTTCGCAACTTGCGGCCTGTTATAATTGCCGTGTCGACAAACGATGGTCTCGGCGCGAACGCAGCCAATATAGGGCGGCTTATGGCGCGGAAAAATATCTATTTTGTTCCGTTCGGTCAGGACGATTTCGTGAATAAAGAAAACTCGCTTGTTGCAGATTTTGAAATGATTCCTCAAACGATAGAGTGTGCCCTCGGCGGCAGGCAAATTCAGCCGCTTTTGCTACAGCGGTCGGGCGGATAATATCCGCCCTCCGCAAGGGTGGCGAAAAACAGGCGGCGGACGGCGCAGTGAGCGCGTTTTGCAATTAATTTAATGTGAGCTTTTTAATCAAATCGTCCATAACCGCATCGCGGTTTATGTAATAAACATACCGCGATTTCAGGTCGGCGGAGTCGATTTTCAGAATTTCTTTTATATCCGCGCCCTTGTACAGACCTGCGACAAAATATCCCATAAAGGTATTGCCTGCCGCAGCGGTGTCAATCGCCTCTGTTTTGAACGATGGCTGATAGATGTATTTTTCCGCATCCTCATAGACCGAGCCTCGGTGTCAATATGGTTCAGAGCGTAAAAATAGTCGAGGTTGCACGAACCGATATTTAAAACCTTCATAACATTTGCACCTGCTTTTTTACACGAGTTGTTTTGCACAGAATGTGCGAAACAAGTTAAAGCTCGTATATAATTATTCAAAAAATAAGGGTGCCGTATTTATATAAATTTCTCAAAACATAACTGTTTATTCTGCGGAATTTCGATGTATCCGTATTTAAATCATACATTTGTTTATGGTATGGTGTATATAGTATGTTTCGCTTAAATTTTGATATTTTATCGTTGACAAACAAAGCGGATTGCGGTATGCTTGAATCAAAGGAGCGATAGCAGATGAACCTTGAACTTTTATATGTAAATTCACCGTATGCCTGTGAACCGGGAAATGCCGTCACCACGCAAACCACCCGTATCACGAGATTGTTTTTTGCGATGCGGACTGTCTCGGAAAGACGATAATCGGCGGCGAAAATGCGGAACTAAAAATGTTGTTTTTATGCGGTCGCAGCGTCTGCTGCAAGGTCCTCTGCCAAATCGGTGATTGGGTCGGCAGAGACGGCGAGACAGTTCGCGTCAAACGGTACTCCCGATGAATCCGCAGGATAAACGCCCCTGCCGTGATTCATAAAATATTGAGCGAACGGACTGTTTTCGATTTCCTCGGTCGTTGCGTTTCTGACGAGCTGGCGCACAATCGAGCCGACAATCTCCAAATGCGCCAATTCCTCCGTACCTATGTCGGTGAGCAACCCCTTTGTTACCTCATCGGGCATTGAATACCGCTGGGAAAGATAGCGCAGGCTGGCGCCCAGCTCTCCGTCCGGGCCGCCATACTGGGTCAGGATGATTTTTGCCAGTGCCGGGTTGGGATTCTGGATTCTCACGGGATACTGTAGCTTCTTGTCATAGGCAAACATGGTCTTAGCCCTCCTTGTTCATGCAGTATTCCCACGGCCATGGGTCACTGAGCCAGCGATAAGTGCTGTCGTCATCGGGGTCGTAATGGTTCAGCGGCCCCTGCTGTTTGGCGTATTCCGTGGCCATTTCCCGGTACATCTGCTGATAGCGTCGGTACAGCTCCAGCGCTTCGGTGTCGTCCCGGTGGGTGTCCAGATAAAGCGCCAGCTC
>QRFC01001143.1_pt1 | contig 22667 bp, 38 predicted proteins | sample 1861061 | NCBI WGS metagenome assembly QRFC01 (sample SAMN09711282, study PRJNA482702) | Human gut metagenome, whole genome shotgun sequencing project.
GGTATTCTTTTTCCATTCTCCAAAATGAAGCAGCTGTTTTACATTCGTTCCACTCTGGAGAAAAGATAAACAATGCTTTAAGATATCCAGTCGTGCCCTTTACCAGTCCAGAGAAATCACACTTCGGATCTGGATAAATTCTTTGATTATTTACAATAAATCTTAATACTCTCATGCAGTCATCCTTTCCATTCCAACAGGGGCTACATATGTAAATTGGTTTCCCAAAATATCTCTGGCTGTGCCAATTACGAAATGGCTGTAGTCTGCCAGAATATTGCATACAAATTCCTCTGCGTCCACCCAATATCGTTTCTTAACCATATGGTGAAGCTCTTGCAGTAAACCATAGCTGAACATCACACAATGTCCTAACTCATGGATAAATACACGGTTTAGAAGTTCTCCATGTAGGTTGTTCGCAATCGAAATAATATGGGTGGAATAATCCGATACTCCAAGTGTTCTGTTTCCTGTGCGGTCAATTAAAACATCATCTTGCGGTGGAACAAACTGCACTCTCCATAAATCTCCATTCATGTAGAATTGTCGTAGCATGGTTTATTACCATCCTTTCTACGAAAAAAGCCCCTGCCGCATTAATTTGCGACAAGGACTTAATTCATTTATTGCTTTAGTTCATCTGCTGTACCAGTCTGGTCAGGTCAGTTTTCATTGACTGTCTGAGCGTTGCATCTGCATCAGACCACATCTCAGTAAGATTACGGATAATGTCAGATGTGTACTCCTTCATGGAATCATCCATTTTTCTTTTGGATTCCGTGTCTTTGGAATCATGATAATGCCTACGATTCTCATCGTATCTATCATAGGATTCGCCATATCTGGATTTCTTCCGATTCATGTCACCCATTTCCATATCACTACGGTCTGGATGATATCCCATGCGGTACATATTACGTTCAAACTCTGGATTGTTTAAATACTCGTCCATCCAGTCATCGTCTTCCGTGTACAGATATGGTCTATAACCTTTTCTGGTTCCCCTACCTTTTGGAGCGAAACGCCCATTTGAATAGCGGTAACGGTCATATCCCATGCGTCCAAGATACTTTTCTTCCTGTTCGCATTCATCCATAGCTTCTACGATTCTGTAATCCTTATCAGCGCAAATTGCACACTTTACGGATTCCATACAGTCTTTCAAATCGTCCCAGTCTTGAGCACTGAGATTATCAAAGCCATGTGTTTTGGCTTTTTCCATAGCCCATTTTCCCATTTCCATTGCAACTTTATGCATTACAGTGCCCCCTTTCTAACAGCCTGCGTAACAGGTGCTTCTGTCGTTGGGGCTGTACCATTAATTGCTTTCAAATTGTTGCTCGGACTACAAGCCGGATTTCCTAACATCTTGAATACTCCGCCAGTTGCACTTGTGGCTACTCTGGTTGCGTACTTCGTTCTGGTTCTTATTCCACAAGCCGTAATCTGTGCACAGCAACGATTTTCTAGCGGATACAAAGTTGTTCCTGTTCCTATCTGAATCATTACCGGAGCAGTAATTGTAGTGGCTTCTGGTATACTTTGTGCAACAACAATACAATATTTCTCTCCATTGTTGTAACTGCCTTCTGGGAGTGTGATTACAAGATTACCTCCTGTAAACGCAACAGCTTGGCTTATTACAAGACGGTTGCAGAGCTTACAAACATTTTTACAACTCATATTTCTACCTCTCAATCAAAATAAGAGGTGAGCCGCAACCCACCTCTTAGAATTTAGTCAACCTCTAAGGGTGAGTTACTTAGCAACAACCGTTACCATATGTATTACATCCTGCGTATGCATATGGGGCTGGAACCTGGAATGCAGGAATCGGAGCCGGGTTGATTGCATTGATTAATCTCTGAGCCTGTGCATACATCTCTGTTGTAAGCAATGCAGACTGGCGATCCTGGGATGCAGCACGTTTCAGATCAGAGTTCTCTGCCTGTAATGTTGCAATCTTATCGTTAGTCAGGAAGTCAAGGATTGCTCTTGTGTTGCTGTTCTGGTTTTCCAGAAGATCTCTTGTGTTGTTGTTCATTGTGTTCTGGAGAGCACAAGTGTTGGTAGCAAGGTTGTAGTTGATACCCTGTATAGCTTCTCTTGTTTCACAACAGCAGCTTGCAAGTTGAGACTGTAAAGCATTTGTATTCTGCATACCGGCTACAGTATCAGCATTGATTGCCTGCTGAACGCCGTTGAAGCCTTGAAGCATTCCGACATTCATACCATTAAAGCCACTCTGCATGGTATTGTTAAGAGAATATGTGCTGTCACAGATACCCTGCTGAATACCTCTGATACCATTTTGAATATCATTAAGGGCGAATTCCTCATTAATATCTGAACGGGTAGCCCATCCTTGGAAACCTGCACCATTTGTACCGTTTCCACCATTGCCACCCCAGCCGCCAAAGCCGCCGAAACCGCCCCAGCCAAAGATAAGCAATATTATAATCCACCATGCCCAGCCACCGCCAAAGCCATAGCCTTCATCGGCACGGTTATTAGAGCCGCTTAATACAGCGACATCGCTTGCTGATAATCCACCATTCATCATAGTGATTACCTCCTTATTGATTTTTGTAATTTATACAAAATCAAAAGACCGCGGCTCTTTTAATTATTGTAGCGAATTTATTTTATTCCAAACTGGTTCTTAACCTGCGACAGTATATCGTCTGGATTAATATTTCTTTCTTTACAAAGATTTCTTGCAAGTTTTTCAATTCCTGCATTATCACCTTTTTCCATCATGTTAATTGCATTGTCAATTACAGGATTATTTCCAGATTGCTGTTTCATCATATTGATTATGGCTTGTTGAGGATTCCCTCCACCACGTATCATCTGCATAAGTTGCATTGGATTCATCATCTCTGTTTACCTCCATTCTGCTTGGGTTCCGATGTTCCCGACATTTGTGTCGGGAACATACTCTTTATTTCGGAAATCTCAGAACAAACATCGTTTCGAAGCTGATTAAACATAGCTTCTATGTCAATCTGTTTTTCTTCTACCTTTGGTTGCTGTTGTTCTTCCGGATTTATAAGTCGATAAACAAAAATTCTACTTCTTCCATCTGCCTGTAATTGTTTTCTATATATTTCTGTTCCATCTGTTTTTGGATAATAAACAGGGTTTCCAGACATATCTACGTCTTTTGCCTTTACGGTATCAATACCATCGACCATCTGTCCTTGCAACATGGGGATTTGTGGTACTTGTGGCATTTGTTGTATTGGTTGCTGAATCTGCGCCTGCCCGTATGGCATTGCCTGCTGATAACTATTCTGTAATTGTGCTAATCTATCTTGATACGGCTGTATTTGTTGAAATGGTTGTGCAAAATACGGATTACCATACTGCATATCTCAAACCTCCCTTGTTTTTATAACTATATTTTACAATAATAAGAGGTTGATTAACACGCCATGATAACGCCATAAATACGCCATTTTCTATTAATACAAAGAAAAGCCCCGACAATACATCGGGGCAACTTTCATAATTTTCTTTTTTAATTTTCTGTTTATGCGGTCTACGGTTCTCGTGCTGTACCCCATGATTTCTGAAGCTTCTGCAAGCGTTTTTTCTTCATAGACACGCAATCGGAATAACTCCTTTTCTCTGGAATCAAATCCAGCTTCACGCAAATAGAAGATTCTTTCATCTTCTGAAAAGTCTTTATAATCATCCATTCCACTGTCCTCCCTGTTAGTGGAATCAATATTTACACCGGGAAAATGCCTTTTAGGGCAAAGCCTAAAACAATACCAATTATGCCAGTTATGACATAAGCAATTATTTTGTCCTGTAACTTTCCTGGCTTTTCCATGAGTGATTTTAAATTGTCGTTCATTTCGTCAACTGTATCCTTAATGTGTCCCAGGTCATTGTTGTATAAAGCAATTTTCTGTTCCAAAGCATTGATACGTTCAAAAAAAACTCCATCCCTTTTGGAATGCTTTTCTTTCATCTCATGGACTGCACTTTCCAATTCTTTTAAGCGGTGTTCGTTGATACACTCGTGTTCACATCCCATCGCTATTCCTTTCCATCACTCCCATTTTTTAGATATTGCTTCTACCCACCTAATTTGAAGCACCCCTGCGATACGTGGGAGGATTGACGTATCACGCACACACCATCTTAGAATCCGATAAATGGAAAAACACCATGATTTACATATATTTCAGTTTCAGAAGTCCAATTTCTGTTTACAGAAGATTCGGAATGTGATTCTTGAAATTCAGCTCCCTGTTTCACCAGGAAGAAAAGAGCCAAATCAAATATGCAATCATAGCAGTTTTCCATATCGGAATTTATTTTCTCATCACTGTAAGATGAAGGATAATTCCTTTTCTTCTTAAATGAACGAATAGCCCTCTTTGCCGAAAGAGGAATCATCCTCGCAGTTTCTGCATCATCTTCAAGATAATTTGTCAAATCCTCTATAAGCTGTTCGTCCATTTAATCACCTACCTTTGCTGAGATAAAATCTCTGATATTATTCCAGCCTTATTAGTTGCTGTCAGGGCATAGCCGTTATCACTTGCGAGTTGTCTTAACTGTGATACAGTCATATTAGACAACTCGTTTTCTGTATACTTATGTGTAGATTCATCATAAGCACTCGCTACAGATGGTGACTGGCTGTTTTCATCGAGACTATGCCCGGCTATTCCCCCGCCTTGGTACCGATAACGATACCGCCGTTGGCTTTCGGTGCGACCGGAACGAACATACCGGATGCTTTTGTCCATACTGCAACTGGGTCTGGTGTAGCCCACATGGAAAGAGTAACAAAGGAACGATTCTCTTCCTGGATAAACTGTCTGTATTCAAGCTCTTCTGGAGTTACGCCCCAAAGACCGGAACCAAAGGAACCATTCGCATTTGCTTCATACAAAGTAAACACATCTTCTTTGAAGTATCTTCCTGTTTTCAGAGTTCCGTCCGCTTTTCTGTAACGATATTTTTCATCACAACGATCAATTGTGAATCCGTACTCCTGCATAAGCAGATTTGTAAGCTCCTGTTTTGTCAGAAGACGTTTGTTTGCAGATCCAAGAACTGCGGTCTGCATTGCAGTGTTGTTTCTCATGTAATTAATCATCTTGAGAGAAGTAAGAGCTTTGTTTACCACATATCCGTTATCTTCTGCAATGTCTACCATTTTTGAGATATCGCCCATGATATCTGCGTCTGGCTTAGACCAATCAGTAAGTGTTACTTTTGCATCAGATGTAACGCCGTAATCAATGCTCATATCCACATGATTTTCCTTAATTTTTACAATACCAGTGGAAAGGAACTGGCCTTTCATTACATTCGCCCTTGCGACTACGCCCTCAAAAAGATTGGCTGCATCGTCAAATACAAATTTTTTGAGATTATTGTCATCCGGAACACCATTTTCGATTGCCTGCTGTAATCGCTCAGACTGATTGATTTTTCTCTTGATGAAAAGCTTCTCGGTCAATACCTTTTCAAAGCCAGGTCTGGAACCGATTTCTGCTTCGGTATCAAGTGCGTGAACAAAAGCTACCTCTGGCAGTCGCTGTCCAGCCATAAGTCTGTAGTATTCGGCTTTCAAATATTGTGTTTTTGTATCCGGGAAAATGGTACCGAGGATGCCAGGTCTTTTTACATCAAAGCTCTGGGAGAAATTAAGTCTCTCTTCCTCTGTGATTGTTTCTAATACATTAAATGGCATTTGTCATACCTCCTTAAAATACTGGGTCTTCTGTGACTACAAAAACAATTCCGGCTTTTTCAAGCTCTGTTTTTGCAGTAGTGTCAACTGTTACTGGAAGTCTCTTTTCGAGAACACGTCCTGCGACAATCACGGAAATTGGTCTCTTGGTATCATCTGTCATATCAACATCTTAAAATACAATGCCGATTGCGCCTGTCGCATTTGTTGGATATACGGAACCTGCTTTGATAATTTTCTTATTTCCAACTGTTTCAGCATTTGTCTGATCTGCTGTGTAGGTTTTGAGTACAAGGCCAACCTCGGACTCGAGAATATTTGGAGTGGACTCATACTGCTCTGTTTTCATAAAAGCCATTATTTATATCTCCTTTACTTAAATATTTACAGGGGCGTTATCGTCCGCTGATTTGGTTTCCTGGTTCATTTTTGCTGAGTAAGCTTTTGCAAATTCAGCAGCATCACTTTTCACTGTAGCTTTGCTACCGCTACCACCGCCCGGATTCGGAGTGTTTTCCAATGCTTCTTTCTCCCAAGCTGCCTTTGCGGTATCGAGTGCTGTTTTATTTTCTGCGGAAATTCCATCAACAAAAGTCTGGGCTTCTTTAAGAGCATCATCCGCATTCATGTTGGAAAAAGCTTTTATCGCTCCGGCGTAAGCATCTCCTTTCATTCCTGCATTAGCAAAAATGGAAGTAATCTTTCCCACAAGGGCTTCTCTCTGGGACGTTGCAAGTGCAGATTCGAGATCAGAAATCCTCTTCTCATTTGCTGCTTTTTCTTTCTGGCGTTCCAGTTCTGCTTTCTCGGCTTCCGTCATATTCTGCTGTTTGAGTTCTTCCAGCTCTTTTTCCAGTGCTTCCGCTTTTTCTGCATCCTCTTTCAGCTTCTGTGTTTTTGCTTTTTCTCTAGCCACATCAGAATTAGATTGATTCAGAAAAGCAGTAATTTGCTCGTCAGTTGCTTCTGGAAAAATCTTTTTAACATCTTCTCTTGTCATTGAAATCTCCTTTCACCAGTACGCTTTTTAACGTTGTTCGCTCAACATAAGGTGTCTCCCATGTTCACGCTATCGGGATGCATTTTATTTTTGTGTAATAAAAAAGAGACGATTTCTCGTCCCTAATTAACTGTATTGAATTGAGCAGCGGCAATTCACAATTTCTTTGCTGGAAGCTCCATGTGAAACATCTTTTGGAAAAAGCATCAGACTGTCACCAACTGCAAACAACTCCTTGATTGGAATTGTCATGCCGCCAACTTCAAGATGTGTTCTACGCTCTCTTTTATCTCCTATGTCTTTCCATGTTTTATATTTCTTGCCAGATTTGATTGCATCCGTGTATTCCTTATAATTCAGAGAAGTATTTGCTTCACATTCAGAAATAAACATTGCCCTGTCTCTGGAAAGATAATACTCTTCCTTGATGTGATCGAATGTGGATTGAACAACATCATGTGAGAATTGTCTAACATAATCTGTGATATAGTCATCAACAGCAAAATATATAGCTGTTATCGCAAGGTATTGTTCGGATAACTCATTTTCTATATATTCCTGGTCAACTTCTTCATTTTCAACCATTGTTTCTATCAGTGATAAACCAAAAAGGATAACTTCTTCCATCTGTTCGGAAAAAGCTATCCTCAGTCTTTTTTGTTTGTCAGAAATGGACATTTTATCGAAATATTCTTCATACGGTTCACTTCTGCGGTTATCTGATAAAACATTTAATTCATCAAACTGTAAGGCTTTATTCATTGTCTATCACGCCTTTATTGATTGGATTCTGAAATTTTTTATCCAGTAATTGTTGAGCTTTCTGCATTTCTGCTTTTGGGTCTGCCAGTTCTGGATAAATTGTTCCAAGATAAGGAAGGCTCATTTCATAAACTTTTTGTGGATCACTAAATAGCCCACAGGTAATCAGCGCAATAAGCGGATGAATTTTATTTTTAAATAGATAATCAAGTGCCTGTGCTTTTACAAGCATATTGTCTGTTGGATTTCTGGTTATCTTCACATCGAAATCTCGTGTTGAGATATTAACATCATTTGACGTGCCACGGATAATATTCAGAATAATTCTGGCAGATTCCTTTTCAGCTTCCTTGGTGAATGCTTCTACCAATTTTGCATCTCTCTCTGCAAAGTCCCATCCATTACGAAGGTATACAGCATTTCCTGTATCTCCTCCGCTATTGCTTTGTCGGTTTGGCATTGCTTCCACAATCAGCATATTATTGTAGATATCATCCTTTGCAACCTGGCTCTCTGATTGATTCAATTCAGCGGTCATCAGTTCAACATCCGACTGACAGCCATTTCCAGTATCTTTAACAGAGATGGCACCAAGTTTTACCATTTTCAAAAACTCGTTTTCATCTACCTCGCAGTTTTTAAACTTCATAAAAGCTTGCACAAACTGTTCCACGCCATTTAATCTATCAGACTGATATTTGTTAATTGCATCAAATAATGTTATTGCAATTTCAACATCTGAAAGTCTATCGTGATTATTCGGGCATTCAACAATTGGAATACCGCCAAAACCATTGATGCCGTAGTTAGTTACTTTTCCATTTTTGATTTCAAAAAACTGGTTCTTTGAATAGCACAAATAATATTGCTGTTCATCTTCGTCTTTTAAAATCTGCACGGAAAGCATTGGTTTCCCATTTCTCTGTGAGTATACAATGTAACAATCACCTGGATACGGAATGAAGATTCTAAACGGTGGTAAATCTCCGTTTTTTGTCCAATCCTCTTCTTTCAGGATAGCTTTGTAAGAAGTTCCTGTTGCACTTTGGTATATTGCCCTCTGGATGTTTCTTGCATCTGCATTGGCTTCATCCAGATAATCATTTAGAAGGTCAACTTGCTCATTTATTTTTTTATCTGCATTTTTCTTTTTACATACATATTGAATTGGCTCCCCACAAATCTGTCCAGCTTTAAATTTTACAGTTTCAAATGCGTGATTTTCAACCACTCTGTTATTAACTTCTGGACGGACTATTTTATTTCGGTACAATATTGGCTGATCGCCTTTCATGTACCGATACAAGTAATCAATCAATGTTCGGTTTCTATTGTGTATGCCAATTGTATCTGATACTACTTTTACTACATTTTGTGGAGTGATTCGGTCAACACCTGTGTAGGCTACTTTTCGCCCGAACTCACCTCGGCATAAATCTACAAAATTCATTGTATTTCTCAAAGCCGAACCATCCTTTCTACAAAATAAAAAGCACTGGATGTTTTAATCCAATGCTCTACTTTATATTCTACACATATTAAAAGTATATTTCAGTATACTTCGGTATCATCTTTCAAAACCTTTTATCTTTTTTATTTCTGCTATGGCTTTTAAATGCTTTTTTTTAATGTGAATCTCTGAATAACCCATCTCATCTGCAATGCGAACCAAAGATTTGTACTCAACATAGTGCTTAAATAATATGTCATACAGTAATGGGTCTTCAACCTGTTCTATAGTTCGGACTATTTCTTGTCTTTTTTGTAAAAATTCAGATATCATTTCTGAAATCTCTTCTCGCAGATCAAATATCTTTGCAATCATATCTCCCATCGGATCACGTTTTACAGAAGTTTGTACCTTTTCCCCAACTGGAATTGCAGATACACTTGTGGAAAGAGAACTGAGCTGTTCTTCTTCGATAAGCTTGTTTTTGATTCTGTTATCATAATTTTCAATCTGGCGTAAATATTGAGTTGCAGTCATCATACTCTATCTCCTTCCCCAAAGTGGATTCTGTGTTGCTGTTGCGGTTCCTCCTAATGGATTCTGAACATAATCAGATAGCATTGCTAAAGAATCTATTCCGTCATCATGGAGTACCTTCGCTCTGGTAGTATAAGTGGTTACATTTGCCATGAATAAGCCATAATCTGATTTTGGTTTATACTGACTTTGGTGCAAAAAATAAAAATGATTTGCTATAAAGTTGGAATTGACAAGAATTTTCGTTTCTTTGTTAGTTGTCGTAACTTTTGTTTCAATTTTTGTACGGCATTTACCGTCAATAAGTTTTTGAACATTATGTGCTACACGGCTTCCAACATTATTTGATTCAAAACGCGACATATGCGGATTGTGCCTAATCAAAATATCCGCTGTTTTCTTATCCAAGATATCGTAGTCTGTGTTATCGTCAAACACTACATCTGGGATAAAATATTTATCTCCATACTGGTATGCAATTGGGAGAGACTCAAAATCAGTTCCTTTATCCTTTGTATCACACACAGACCAAATAGCATCCGGCTCTCTTTTTGGCATAATCACATATTCATCTGTACAGCCATCTGGAACATCTTCTCTGTCAAAGAAAAATCTTTTCAGCTTATCTGGTGGTAAAAGTAATCCCTCACGTTCTACTGGTTTCTGTTGATACAGACAGTTAAAAGAAATCTCGTCCATTGATTCTTTTGCGTCATTGAAATACTTTTCTGAAAATCCATTCACAGTGAATAAGAAATTGCTTTTTCCATCATCTGTTAATGCCGGTATTGCAATAAATCTTGCTCTTGGGTTCCCGGCATACAATTGTTGAAGTTTTCCAATAGGATCATGCACAGACCATCTGGTGGCAATGTAAAATTCCTTGCATCCCTCAAGTCTACGTGAGCGAAGATCATTTACTACTTTCGTCCATAATGTATCAAGTCGGCTCTTATTCAATGCTTCTTCGATACCAGACACAAGGTCATCCGCTGTAAGAAATCTGTTACAACGTGTAGCACCAGTCAAAGAACCATCAATTGATCTAAATGTCCATGTTTTGAAACGACCATTTCTTTCAAGATTTACAGTTGTTTCTTTTGCATTACTTGTCTTTTTACTTAAATCAATGTTTGGAAATATCTCACTCCACGTATATTCTACTGGATCATTAATAATTTCCAGAACACCATCATAAAGGGAACGTGTCAAAATACTACTGTGTGCGGATGACAGGTTAAAATCGTTTGGGAACCATCCACCGACCAGGGAAAGAAAGAAATCTTCTAGCGTAGATTTTCCGCAACCTGGCGGTACGCTCAATGCAAATATATCCAGTTTGTCATCCATCAAGTCTTGAAGTGAACCTATAATATTATGCTGCATAAATACATTTCTTCTTGGTTCGTAAAAGCGCTCTTTTGGAATACGATTTTTTTCAAGATATAACAATCCACTGTCTACTTGATAATTCTGCGCTTCCAGTAATAAATACTGCCAATAGATATCATCAAAGTCACCACTACCAGTTAATGCAGCACACTTCTCTGCTATGTTATGTGAGTATTGACTTACTTTCATAGCCATTTTCCGTGCTTCTTGGTTCTTATTGAAAGGAAGGTCAATATTCATATTTAAGAGCAAATCAAGGCAATCCTTTTGATTCTGATAGATTGTCATGTCCCCATTGATAATCTGATTTAAAACTGCCCGATACCATTCAAGCGAGCCTTCTGTAATTTTTCCCATAAAAATAGAGCCAGACCTCCTTTCTTTTTAGGATTTAGTCTGGCTCTCATGTGGCTCTCTTGACTGTTTTATTTATTATTTAGCATTCTCATCAGCTGTCATATCTCTTGTATCTACGATGGTAGAAGTATTACTTCCTTGAATTTTTGGTACTTCACCATTCCATTTATCAATCTTCTGTTTCTCAATCAGTTCGGGAGTAAGAGATTCTGCAATTTTTCTATTTGCTTCCGCTTCGGCTTCAGCTTTAATCTTAATTGCTTCTGCTTTTCCTTCTGCATCAATCTTTGCCTGTTCCGCTTGGATAGATGCTTTTTCCTTTTCCTGTTCAGCCGCAATCAGTGCAACTTCTTTATCTTTATCAGCTTGTACTTTGGCTGTTTTAGCTTCAATGTTAGCAAGTTCTAATTCTTGCTGTGCATTTACCTTCTTTTGGATTGCAGCCTGTGTTTCATCATCAGTGGAAATGGAAGTAAAGTTTACTGTATCAATAATAATTCCGTATGGCTCAAACTTCTGTTTAAGATATTCGTCAAGTGCTTCATTCAGTTCCTGGCGTTTATCACCGAAAACATCTGTTACTGGATACTTCGCAGTTACTTCCTGCGTCCATGCTTTCATCTTAGGCTTAATAAAAGTATTTTTCACAGATTCCCCGGATTGACCTTTGAACTGAGTAAATACATCAGTTACTCTGCTCTGATCGAATTTATAAGAAAATTCAAGGTCGACTTGAAGCGATTTTCCATCTGCCGTTGGTGTCTTGAAACTTTCATCTTTTGGAGAATCGCCCTTATCCTCAGATGTAAGATAAGACTGCTCGATTCCAACGGAATACAGTGAAGTTTTTACTGTAGGTGAAATCAAATGCCATCCCTGTGTAAGTACATTCTTAGAGATTCCTCCGTTCATTTTGTACTCTACCGCAATGTAACCAGCCGGAACTCTCACACTGCACTTTGCAACACATATAAGTCCTGCAATGATTACAACAGCTAATCCAATTCCACCTAAAAGTCCTTTTTTCATTTATTATCCTCCTCTTTTTGACTTTCGTCTTTATTTAACTCATCAATAGCATTTCTGCCAATGTGGTTCAATAATTTACCTAGTGGTTGAAATAATTTGTAAAGCAGGAACCATACTGCTGCTGCTCCACATATCACTAGAAATATAAATACTGGATTCATAAATTCACCTCAATCCGGAATCCCTAACTGTTTATAAGTAAATATAGCTGTATACTTTTTTCCACATTTGTAGCAATTTTCTGTAATAGTGCAAGTCTTTTCTTTGTCATTACATTTCGATTCTGTATCAGAACTTTTGAACTTGCATCCACCTTTCAGAATGCATTTAATCCGTTTAAGATTTATTTTCATTCAAAATACCTCTCAATATCTTTTCCCATCTTCCAGTCGAAAATGTTCCAACTTGTTTCGCCATAAGTTCAAAGCGTATCGGAAAATTATTATCGGAGATTCCAATGTGAATTACCTTAAATGGAATCTCACTTTCTCCTACTTTCACCATAAGTGTTTCGCCATAGTCTAATCTACCAATTATATCAGCTACAAAGCTGGCATATTCTGTTTCTTGTTCTACCATAACAAGAAACGAAGATGTTGCTGATTCATATGGTTTCATAATTGTTATTGGAATGCAAGTGTATTCTTCTTCATATACTTTGTCGTTTTCAATTTTGTCAAATATTTTTTTGCATTGTTCTGGGTGTTTTGTTCTTCTTTCTCCACACGTAGTATGTGCGTATTCTAAAAATAGTGGTTCACATAAACGAATATCTTCGTTATTAAGTTTACGTATTTTACAACATATACATTTTTCAAATTCTGGAAGCTTCATACATTCACCTCAAACTCTTTCTTGCAGTTGCTACCCTTGCATTTTAATTTAAGATGCTGAATTTTGGTCTCTGGGCTAATCAAAAGAGCTTTCTTCTGGCAAAAAGGACAACAGGCGTATTTCGTTCCGTTAATATTTCGTATCAATGCCTGTCCATTCCACGGCTCAGGTGGGTTCATGTATTCAGAAAAATCTATCCCTTCGGATTCTAATGCTGATTTAATACTCATTTATTCTTTCTTACTCCTTTTCGCCCTGCAACTCTACGTTCCTTTGGTTCTCCATGCATCTTTTTTCCGTTGTTTGTTAGGTATATTCCGTATCGCATCAATGCTCTGGTGCTTCCAGTGTTGCTCAACCAAGCGCACATAAATGTTTCAAAAGACATATTAATTGGCATATCAACTTATTCTCCCATTCTTCTCCCGATTTCGTAACAATCTGATATATATGATCTATGTACAAATTCCAGCCTCTTAATGGCTCTTCTTATTGCTTCTGTCATTTTCTCATCATAATACGTGTTCCTGATTTTTAACTTGTTTTCATGTGTGTTAATACTTATCGAATCTTCTAACAACGGATAGTTTTTGCCTAAGAACACAGGCATATCTCCAAAGCCGCTCTGCGAAAGATCATCGAGTATATTTACTAATTAGCTAACAGTAATTTGGTTTTTCATAACATTATCCCACCCCATGAATCTTTCTCAGATTCGCATATCGGTCAACAATGACATCCAATGCTGTCTGCAGCTGATTGATTGTAATGCAATCATCCTGGTGCTGTCTGCGACATTTTGCGATTTCTACAGATTCATCATAAAGTGGCGTATCTGCATTTTCACGCACCTGCCTTTTTAAGTCATCGTTGTAATCGCACATTTTATCAAGTTCAGCCTGAAGCTCATTGATTTTATCATTTTTATCTAAAATTTCATGTTGTTTCTTCTCGCATTCATCAGATAACCGAACAACTTCATTTTTTAGCAGATCTACAGTCCAATTCTTTAAATCTTCAATTCTCATGGCATTCTCCTCAAATCTTAGTAAATGTTTCCATATCGTAGTTGTCACGGATATAATCTACGCACTCTTGCAACTTTTCTCTCAAAAATACATCCTTTGCAATATCTGGGTAAAGTGCATATAGCAAGCAACTTCCCTCTTTCCCATCTTTTTGAAATTTCCTCCAATTGAACATCATAATGAATAGAGGAATTTTCGTAAGATTATCTGTTTTTCTTTTAAACCAGAAATTAGAAATTTTTTTAATCATTTCTCTCTTTCCTCCCTGTGCTTCATCTGACAGGCGATCATTTTAGCTATGTTCTCACGTTCCTGTTTTATTCCATGCCCTTGCCGAAACAATTCGCATTCAAGGATGTTTCCGCAATGTGAGCATTCGTCTTTAATTTCTTTACCGCATATTTCCATCTTCTTTTCCTTCCCAAAACTCGCAACAGCACTCTGGTTCAGTAAAGTCTGCGCAATATTCGCTATCACCATTAAAACAAACCCATGTGAAGTCATCATGTTTTCTACAATTCTTACAACATTTTTCTTCCATAAACATCTCTTGTTAAAAAAATCCAGTGTGCCGACTTGAACGGCATAAATCTCCCAACGAGAAACACTGGAACTTTAGGGGGAAAATGCAACTTCTGGCAAATTGCCAGATAGAAACAACAGGAATCGAACCTGTGTCACATGATATTGAGTATCATTGCTCTACCACTGAGCTATGTTTCATATCACCGCCTGTCACGGTCAGTTTAGAAACTGAGTTGATTTTCACTCTTTATTTATTCCACTTTGATACAATCATATCTTTCTGAATTAATTACATTTTCCATAGCTTCAATCGGATTGTATCCAAGATTCTGTAACACCTGTTTGAACACTGTCACCGACTGACCACTTGCAAGTTGTACACCTTTTCTTGTGGCATCTGCATGAAATAAATCGTGTCTGCTTTCGACATTCCAGAAAATAATGTTTGGAATAACATATCCGGCTTTACGGAACTTGTTTTCCATCTTATCATAAAAAGACCAGTCCTTATTTCCGCAACGATCAATTTCCATATCGGAAATTACAACGATAGCTTTTGGCATTTGTTTTTGTGAAACATTGTTCTTTTCAGCAATATCAAGAACTTTCTCGAATGCTGCTTTGAGGTTTGTATTCATTCCCCAGTCTGCCTTATTAACATTTCTCACCTTTTGAAAAAGTGTTTCTCCTTTCAAAGTAACAATCTGTGGATTTGCCGAGAAAGTCATAAAAAGATTATGATATGCACCTGTGTTTCTTTCAGCAAAATATATTGCCAGACCAATTGATGTTGCCATTGGTCTTCCATACATCGAACCAGATACGTCTGCCATTATCAGTGCGTTTGTTCCTTGTTCAACATAATCTGGAAGTGCTTTCCACTGTGCTTCAAGAACTTTGTTGTTTTCTCTTCCGTAAAGGATTTTTTCCACGATGTCATAAGGATACAAAGTTGAAGAGTTGATTTTAACTTCTCCTTTATCAGCCTTATTAATAAAATCATTAAATCCATCTGGATCATGTTTTGCAAAGGTCTTGCGATAAATCATCATTGCACGGCTCGGAACTTCTGGATATTTAATCTCGTTCCACTTGCCGGCAGACATAAGGCTTTCAACAACGCCTATCTGTTTTCTCATGCTACGAACAATTCTCTTAAAGTTGTAGACTGGATAGCCCAACTTCTGTGCAGTCAAGATTCCTAACTTCCTAGTTTCTCTGCTACTTGCATCAGCAGTCTTAATCCATTTAGCAAGTAAAGAAATTGCTTTTCCATCATTGAGATTTTTCAAATCTTCCTCGAACTGATTTTTCATGGTTTTCCACATATCATCTTCCAATGGTGTTCCAATCAGTTCATAGAGGTCATCATATCTTCCGAATACTCCAATCAAGTCAAGATTCGGTCTAAGTGCTTCTGGATGATGTTCAGCCATGTAGCGGATAATGGTTCGGAAAGTTTTTCTCTCTCCAAGACCGCAACGAATATCTCTTGCATAAAAAGCAATCTTTGTGGCAAAGAGTTTATCCTGTGCAAATGCTTCTGAGAATAAAGTGGTGATTCTATTTTCATCAGCTTCTCTCAATGCACCAATAGTTCCGAACAGGTCAAGTCTTGCATCGCTTGTAGTATTCAGCACAACTGCTCCGTTTTCGGTTCTTGTAAACTTGTTTTCTTCTTTCATTGCATTTGCAAAATCCATGTTCTTTCTCCTTTCAGGACACAAAAATATAAAATATACGAATTAGATTTTATTTAAGTGAGTTGCTGTAAGCGTCCCATAAATTTCATGATGCTTTTTGGTTCCATAATTAGCAGTTATGTCCAAAATGATTGCTGTAAGCATCACATAATTGCCCCGACAGGATTTGAACCTATAAAATTATTTGCAGCGAAGAACACAAACATGTTCTAATCGGTTTTCCGTAACCGATAACCGGGGCAGTGGCAAGGGATGGATTCGAACCATCGACACGTACCTTGTAATGGAAAGAATGATTGCTGTAGAAGCCACGAACATGACTTACATTCTTTTACTGCTCTACCAATTGAGCTACCTTGCCAGAATAGCAGGAGACGGATTCGAACCGCCGTTTCCATGGATATGAGCCATGTGAGATTCCGCTTCTCTATCCTGCCAGAACCCGGAAGAACCGGGTTAGCAATAGGTTTATCGTGTTATGCTTTCCACTATCTACAAGTTTTAGTGCTGTAGATTCACTGGATATTTTTATGCGTCTTAGAACAGCATCTCTTGAAAACTCCTTTTATTAACGTGCGCTGCGTTAATATTTTTAACTCCGAGATATACCAGCCGGGAAATCAGATCCATTTAGGCTACGCCGTATCGCACCTAAATTTACCTAATCTGCACACTCAACTGGAAGTTTTTTCCACCCATATTACGGATGAATGGCATTTAGAAGAAATGGAAGCTCTGGGATTCGAACCCAGGACTTACGGCTTATGAGGCCGTTGCTCTTACCGCTGAACTAAGCTTCCTGAGATACCAGTTGGCAATACTGGTAACCAAACTGGCACTGTTACAGTTCTTAACCACCAACTATAACAAAGGTTTTCTGAAATACTCCTGATACTTCAGATACGCCTTCCGGGATATTTGAAGTCCCTTTAATCAGTCTCAGTTAGACTAGAAGGCTAGAGGTGTTTCTTATGAAAAAAAGAACATTTTTGCAGCATATTAACTACTGCGAACGGGGCTAGTCGGATTCGAACCGACAAATAAAGGTGAATGTTACTGGGGCTATCAGATTTGAACTGATGAAAATGTCGGTGTCAAAGACCGATGCGTTAAGCCGCTTCGCCAAGCCCCAATAATTTTGCTTCAATTGTACAACTTATGATTTTGAACATTCGAAATTGTGGTTTTGGAAACATTAAACATACAAGCCAATTCTCTTGAACTTATTACTCCTTTATTTTTTCTTATGTATTCAACATCATTTTTTGTAAGTTTTCGATTATTATAAAAGTCCGTTGTTTCACTTACTTTTTCCCAGTGATACCGAATGTTCATTTTGGGGTCTGTCCATTCAAGATTTTCGCGACAGCAATTCAATCTGTTTTCATCTTTATGATGAACAATTGGATGCTTTTGTGGGTTCGGAATAAATGTTTCTGCAACAGCCTTATGTACTCTAATTGATTTTACCCTTCCATTCTTTCCCATTGGCAATGTTATATGGTAATATCCATCTTTAAAAATTGATTTTTTCAACACTCTTTTTGTTTTTATATTCAATACATTGCCGTTTTCATCAATAAGAAAATTTGAATACACTTTGCCATCATATATTAATTTTTTCATCATATGCTTACCTTATGCCTTACCATTTGGCGATAGCCCATTACCCCCTGGCGCACCATTAATCCAGGGGTGTGATATATAAAGTCCGGCGATTTCAACCTATAAAGATTGTTATTCGCTACTCTGGATGCCTCGACTTATCGCTTTCGTAGGCATTCCCGAGCCTACATGGATTAAGTCGAAGCGGCGCTTTTATGAATTTAACCCTTTCGATTAACTCAATTGGAATTGGTAAATACATTTGTCACCTCGTAATCAAAAAAATATTCAGTACAAACAGGGCTTCCATTAGAAAATAAAACAGAGCTTGCAAGCAATTAATTTTTCTTTCATCAAGCATTGCCAGTACACCTGCGGCAACGATTACAAAAAGCATGAGGTTTAATGCAACTCCAACAACATTAAGTGAATTCATTTTCTTTTCCCTCCCCAATTAAGAAATCCAGAATTTTTTCTGCAATTTCTTCCTCTGGCTCAAATGGCATTCCGCAGTAATTGTAGGATTCTAAAGCCGATTTTAGGCTTGCTTTGAAGCCGTGGTAAATTTCCCCGTGTTGTAACAGTTCATGCCTTAAAACTGAAATTGCATCAGTAATTGATTGAGAAGTGAAACTGATTTGTGCCATACACTCCATTTCAATATCCGGCTCTGCCATCATCTCAAATACAAATGTCGGAATCTCATCAACAGCAACATGGAAATCAACAGACTTTACTCTTGGGACTTTATTCCCATCAATAAAACACTGCGTCCCTCTCCAATCATACGGACTCGGATTTATAATTTTCACAACAGACATCTTTGCATCCCCTTTCCTGTGCTTTGCAATACACCAGAAGATGGTCCGCAATCTCTCTAAGCTGATTTGTGTCGTATTTCGGGCAAGTTAATGGTTCTTTATCCCCTAAATCAGCACTTACTTCGGCATTAATCAGCATCGTTGCTACATCAATCGGTTCATCTGGGAGCATTAAATCGTCCTGGTTCTTATGTACTCCCATAAAAAGCTCGATTCCATCCGCTTTCATTAGCATGTAATCGTGAACTTTATCGAAATCCGGTGCTTCCTCTGTAATAACTGCTTTTCCGTTTTCTACGTACACATAATAAACTTTCTTGTTACTATTCATGCTTCCTCTACCTCCCCAAAATATTTCTTGTACAATTCATAATCGTTTTTGCCAATCAGATCTTTGACCCTGTGTGTTTTTTCCATTCGAAGATTGCTATACACAAAAATTGTTTTAGTAACCTGTATGCGGCATTCGCCAACATTAGTTATTCCACTTTCAGTTTCGATTCTCTCTTCAGCTGAGAACCAATGCCTATTCGGAGTTAAGAAATAAACCCTTTGCGTGCTTACTCCAAACGAGATATATTCCAAACTTGATTCGTCCGCAAAAATCCTTTTTGCCGTTTCTGTATCGTACAACATTTCATTTTCAAGAACAGCTTTCTTGTGATGATATTCACACACTTTGTCACGCAGTAAAGTTTTTTCAAGCGGATGTGTCTCAAGTTTTCCAGAAAGTCCTTTTTTATTTTTAAAAAATTTTTCAAGTATCGACATTTACCTACCTCTTTCGAAAATATTCTGCCAGGGCTTCACGGGTAATCTGTGATATACTTTTACCGGTTCGGTTCTTCTCAGCTATAAGTCTTTGCTCCAATTGGTACGGCAACCGGATACGGATGGATTCGCCTTCAGGTTTATTATTTCTCATAGGCAGCATCCTTAACTAACAATCTCAATCGGGCATCCAAGCTGTTTTTCCAACTCGGCAATAGTAATCTTTCTTGGTTTCATTACATCAACATCAACACGCTGAATAATGCCTTCTGGAGCTTTCGCAAGTCCTTTGCCAGAAAATTTATCTATTCCCTCATTTGCAAATATGCTTAAATGCTCATATCCATAAGCTCTGCACCATCTTGTAGCTGAATCAACAATTTTTCTTAATTCCGCTTCAGGATCGCCAAACAAATCCGTGTAAGAAATAGCCTGGTCAAATTCTGCATGGCTTATCGTTGCTGGAATTAAAATCTGCTTATATGGAGTTCCGATAAATCTAAAGTATCTGTTAGTGATTAGAGCTTTTTCACCTTTTGGCAACCCAAACCCTTGTGCCACAGCTTTTTTAAGCAACTGTTCCGATTCTAAATCACTTTTTGTAGTAATAGCCTTGTTTGTAAAATCAATCATCCTTTTCCTCCCCTAAGATTTTGTATAATGTTCCCCTGGAAACTCCAATGATCTCAGCAAATTGAATTTTTGTAATCTCACCATTCTGCCATCTGGCTTTAGTATCTTCAAAAAGTTTTTTGTCAATCTCTTTCTTTGCACGTCCTTTATATTTGCCCTGAGCCTTAGCAATGGCAATGCCCTCTGCTTGACGGCGTTTGATATTTTCTCTTTCTTTTTGCGATACATACGAAAGAATCTGGAGAACCAAGTCTGCTACAAACGTACCATCCAAATTTTTTGATATGGATGTATTGAGAAGTGGCATATCTTGAACCATGATGTCCGCTTTGATTTCTTTTGTAATAATCCTCCATTGTTCCAGAATCTCTTCATAATTTCTTCCGAGACGATCGATAGAATGGAGAACCAGCATGTCACCTTCTCTAAGTTCCGAAATCATTTGCTGGTATTGCGGACGATTAAAATCTTTTCCTGACTGTTTGTCCACGTATATTTTTTCAACGCTATCTGCTTTCATGGCTTCAATCTGTCTTGCTTCGTTCTGGTCAACTGTTGAAACCCTTACATATCCCACTTTCATATATACACGCTCCTGTTTCTTTATAAAACAATTATACACTATAATGTGTGTTTTTTCAATAGTAAATTACACGTTTAAGTGAATTTTAATTGATTTTTATAACATTTGCGTTTATTATGTAAGTAGGAGGTGTTTATATGGTATCTCAAAAAATTAAGCAAATAATGAAAATGAAAAAAATTACAAATATTCAAGTTGCTGAACATCTTGGAACTTCACCACAAGCACTAGCTAACAAGTTTTCCAGAGAAACGCTTTCTGCATATGAGCTTATAGCCATCCTTGACTTTCTTGGTTGTCAAATTTCTGTTGAAGCATTTCCAGATATCATAGTAAAATTTAATAGCAATGATCTGAAAAGAGAGCCTTAATGGTTCTCTTTTTTTACTTTCTAATCAATCCTTGCCCTTGCAGTAAAAGTCTAAATGTTTCTTTACCTTTCACAGTGATATATGTCTGAACATTCGAATATCCAAACGGTGTTGAGAAATCTTTCATCTGGAAAAGCCCAGCTTTCCTATACGGTTCATAGGGTTTAATAATATTGTGCCTGTCACGGTAAATATAACCGTTTTCCGTAAGCCACTTAGTAAACGCTTTAGGTGGAATGTGAAATTCCTTTGCTGCATCTCGAAAAGTTGTAAGAAGTCTATTATCTATCAGACTGTCGAAATAATCAGCTTTAGGCTTCTGTTCCTGTACTTTCTGTTCAAGTAACTGCTTTTCCTGTTGTTCTTCAATCCATCTTTTAGCTCGTTCTATCGGATCAGCTATCTGGTAAGAATCTTGTTTCTGACCGACTTCATACTTCCCAGTCTTACGAATGGACGGAAGTACTTCTGATGTGACCCAATGTTTAAATTCTTTGGCTTTTTCAAGCTTACTACTAAAAATTAACGAGAAAAGACCGGATTCATTAATAGCTATGATATTCCTTGTCTGTGTCCCGTCATAAAATGGTACTTCTGCCTTATCTTCCAACTCTACATGCCTTTGTATATCTCGACTACCATTTTGGTACCCGAGTGCTGTTGCAACATCAATTCCAACAAACCACGGAACACCATTTATCGTTACTGTTCTTACGCTTCCAAATTCTGGATTGCTAAAAATCATCATATCGTTCATCCGTTATACCTGCCTTTCTGAGTATTGCCTTGTTTTTAGTATGGCAGAGAAACAGTTAAGGCTTACTGCTTGTCGTGTTCGAATCACTATCCCTGCCATGTTAAGGAGAGCTTTTTTGTTTTTTCGGGCGGTTGAGGTGGTAACTACCGCTGACTGGGGTTTTATATATACCCCCTCCCGGTCATCCAGTGCGGACGCTGGCAAGTCAGCCCACCGCCCCATGGGACCCGCTGCCCTTGCCTGGTCGCTGTTTGTCGTAGGCCTTCGGCAGTAGTCAATGGAATGCTATGCAAAATATATTGTAATATTGCACAAAAAAAAGTGTTTTATAAAATGTCTTTTTAGGGTGTACCCTATTTGCACATTGTGTATTACTAGATATAGAATCCGTTTTCTCGTAATCACAACATATAGTGTTTTTACTGTTATAGTTCCGGTTTTTCCATCTCTGGAAGTTGTAAAGCGGCTTTGTGCTTCTCTGCGATCTGCTGCGCGGTCTGCTGTGGTACACCATACTGTTGTGTAGCTTGCACCGGTGCAGTTTCTGCCATGCCATAGGCGGCTTTTGCAACAAATATCAAGTTCGCATTTGTTCCAGTCTGATTATGCAATCTATTGATTGCGCAATTTTTACAAATATCAAACCATTTTTTAGCCGTGTCACCATGTGATGAGTTTGTTCTATACACTCCATTCATCCAATCGGTAAACGTTGTACGATTAATCCCAACTAAAAAGCTAAATACTTCTAGGGTTGGCAATACATGATATTTACTGCATAATC
>QRFC01001146.1_pt1 | contig 22647 bp, 9 predicted proteins | sample 1861061 | NCBI WGS metagenome assembly QRFC01 (sample SAMN09711282, study PRJNA482702) | Human gut metagenome, whole genome shotgun sequencing project.
GCTTCGGGTGCTGTGTATGGTGCGCGTGCAGCCAATGGTGTAGTTCTTGTTACCACCAAGACTGGTAGTATCGGCAAGACTGTGGTTAAGTATGATTTCTCCATAGGATGGCAGAATCCTTGGCGTAAGCGCAAGCTGCTCAATGCCGAGCAATATACTACCCTGATGAAGGAGGCTGCTGCATACGCTGGTGAAAAAGATATCGATAATATCCTGAAGAATATGGGTTCCAGCGATACCAATTGGCAGGATGTGCTCTACAATGATAATGCTCCTGTACAGAATCATCAGTTGAGCATCAGCGGTGCATCAGAGAAGTTTAATTACTATCTCTCTCTGGGTTACTATAAGAGTGAAGGTGTGATAGGTGGCGATTATGGACGTGCCAATTACGAGCGTATGACAGTAAGAAGTAACAATACTTATGTTGTCTTCGACCAAAGCAAAGTGCGTAACTGGCTCAAGACGGGTAAGGTGGGTGTTAATCTGGCTTATTCCCGCATCAACAATACCAGTATGGATATCAACAATCTTACCGGTGGTTCTGCCCTTGGTAATGCCATGTTCCTTTCTCCATTGATGGGTGTCTATGCTGAAGATGAGGATGCTCTCAATTCGCAGTATGCTGGAGAAATTGCGAAATATGGTCCTTTGGTAAAAGACAAGAAAACGGGCAAGTTGCTTAATGTGCCAACCAAGGACTTCAATGAACTTTCCAATCCTTTGGCATGGCTCTCTCTGCCTGGTGAAAAGTATAATTCTGATAAGTTCGTTGCTAACTTCTGGGCAGAGCTGGGTATTTGGGATAACCTGAAGTTTAAGACTTCTTATGGCGTTGATCTCAGTTTCTGGGGGTCTGACGGATGGACTCTTCCATACTATATGAATGCTGCTCAGCATAATGACAAGTCATCTGTCTGGAGTTCCATGAATCGTGGCAACCGTTGGCAGGTAGAGAATATCCTGACCTATGATAAGCAGTTGGGAGAGCATAATTTCTCGGCTGTAGTAGGACAATCTGCTATCAAATATTCCGGACGTAATATTAGTGGCTCTGCTCAGGATATGATAGCTCTGGATCCTGGCAAGGCAAACCTTGATTTTACCACCGGTTTGGCTACTGATGGCAAGCGGGATGTATCGGGTGGATTGTTCAGCCCTCATACCTTGGCTTCTTATTTCGGTAGATTTTCTTATAACTATGCCGAGCGTTATATGGCTCAGTTTACCATTCGCCGTGATGGTTCTTCCAATTTCGGCCCGAACAACAAGTGGGGTACCTTCCCTTCTGTATCATTGGGTTGGAATGTGACGAATGAAAAGTTTATGGAAAAACGTCCTGAGTGGTTTAGCAAGATGAAGCTCCGCCTGAGTTGGGGTAAGAATGGTAACGAGGCTATCGGTGCTTTCAGATATACAGCCAATGTGGCTATGGGCAATAACTATACCTTTGGTGGTGCAGGCAACCAGGTAATCATGGGTGGCAGTAAGCCATCGGGAACTCCTAATGCCGACTTGAAGTGGGAGGAGAGCGAGCAGTATGATGCTGGATTGGATTTCAGCTTCTTCAATAATGCCTTGACTTTCACGGTAGATTGGTTTAAGAAGAAAACCAATGGTATGCTGAAAACCATGAGTGTGCCTTCTTACTTGGGCGAATCAAAGCCTTGGGGTAATGTGGGCGATATGGAGAATAGCGGTATCGAGTTTGAACTGGGATACAAGTTCCGTAAGGGTGATTGGGCTTTCAATATCAACGCCAATGCCAGTTATCTGAAGAACAAGTTGATCAATCTGGGCAATGATACCGGTTATGAAACATCGGACAATGTTCACCAGATTGGTAATGTGAGCCGTGCAGAAAACGGTCAGCCATATCCTTTCTTCTATGGTTACAAGACGGCAGGTATCTTCCAGAATCAGAATCAGGTAGATGCTTATGTGAATGATAAGGGAGAGAAATTGCAGCCAAATGCGCAGCCGGGTGATGTAATCTTTGTAGATTATAATGGGGATGGCAGGATTGATGATGCTGATAAGACCAATATCGGTAAGGGTGATCCTGATTGGACTTTCGGTTTCAATCTGGGTGCCAGCTGGAAGATGCTCGACTTCTCTATGTTGTGGGCTGGTTCCTTCGGCAACAAGATCTTCGATGCCACTCGCCGTGTGGATCTCCGTTACGTCAATCTTCCTGAAGAGTTTATGGATCGTTGGCACGGTGAGGGTACATCCAATACCATGCCGCGTTTCGCCTGGTCAACAGCCAATGATAATAATAAGGTGTCTGACCTCTACATCAAGAATGGTTCCTATGTTCGCCTGAAGAACATCCAGCTAGGTGTTACCCTGCCGAAGAAATGGACGGAGACGGTATTCATCTCTAATCTACGTTTCTATGTAGCAGCCGAAAACCTGCTCACTCTTACAGGTTACAAGGGTATGGAACCGGAGATTTACAATGGTACACAGTCGGGTATCGACCGTGGATTCTATCCACAGAATCGAACCATCACCGTGGGTGCCAATGTGACATTCTAAATAAATATGTATCATTCAGAATTAAGTAGAACACTTTAAAAAGAAACAATGATGAAAGCAAAAAATATATTATTATATAGTGCAATGGCAGGTATGGCATTGTCGTTGTCTTCTTGCGGCGATGATTTCCTAAGCGTAGATCCAGCAAGCAGCTTGCCTATCGATGGTTATTACAATACCAAGGCGCATGTGGATGAGGCGGTTACCGCAGCATACGCTCCTATGGCCTGGTATGATTACTTTGATGGCTGGTGTCCTCTCTTCCTTGTATCTGATGCGCAGGGCGATGATATCTATGTGGGTGGTGGCAATACTACCGACCAGGCAGAAATTCATTTGGCATCGCAGTATAAGAGTACCAGTCTGATGAACTTCAAGGGTGGATGGACAACTAGCTATTCGGGTATCAACCGTTCCAACTGGGTAATCAAGGATGCCGAAGAAGCAACAGAGCTTTCTGATGCCGAGAAGGCTGCTTATATTGCAGAGGCAAAGACCTTGAAGGCTTTTTATTACCTGCAGCTTTGGAAGTTCTGGGGCAATGTGCCTTATTACGAGAAGAATCTGGAGTTCCCTTATATTGCCGAGCAGCTTTCCGCCAGCGAGGTATATAATAAGGTAATAGCCATGTTGGAAGAGGTTATCAAGAGCAATGCCCTGCCAATGAAGGAAACTGCCGCCCGCAGCGGACATGCTACTCAGGCTTTTGCCGAGATGCTTTTTGCCGATTACGTGATGTATCAGAAGGATGAGAGCCGCTATCAGCAGGCACTCGGTTATATGGAGGATATCATCAATAGCAGGAAGTATAGTCTGATGAGCGATTATGCCGGCATCTGGGAACAGAGTGGTGAGTGGTGTGATGAGTCAATCTACGAAATCAACTATTGTGCCAAGGGTAGTAAACGTGGTTGGGGAAATGCTAATGCGCCTGGTGGTACCGTAGTGCCAGCCCTGATTGGTATCGATGGCTTGAGCTATAAGGCTTCTGCTGCCCATCTGGCAGAAAATCCTTCCTACGCTCCTAAGCAGGAACTGAATGGTGGATGGGGCTTCTGCGATGTATCCAAGGAGGTGTATGATCTTTATGAGAAAGATGACATTCGCCGTACTGGTGGAATTGTTAACATGGCTGATTATGCTGCCGATTACAAGGCTCGTACGGGTGATGAGGTAACTTACAATGGCCGTTATCAGAACACGGGTATCTTCCTCTTGAAGTATTTGGGCCGCCCTGGTGGTAATGATGGGGTAGTGGCTGATGCCGACTTGGGTTGGGATAACAACCAGCGTATCTATCGTTATTCTGAAACTCTGCTCAATGCCGCTGAGTTGATTCTCCGTACTGGCGGTGATGCAGCCAAGGCACAGGGATATTATAATGAGGTTCGCAATCGAGCCCATGCTTCTGCCCGTACTGTTTCTCTTGATAATCTCCTGGAGGAACGCCGTATGGAATTTGTTGGCGAGGGCAAGCGTTACTACGACTTGATTCGCTTTGGCAAGGCTGCCGAGGTATTGAAGCCTGGTGGAGGAATGGTACTCAACAAGGCAAAGACTGCATACGATGTGCTTGGTGTACCTGAGCGTATCCAGTGGACGGAAAGCAAGAAATACTTGCCAATCCCTCAGGATGAAATAGAGGCTGCTAAGGGTACTTTAAAGCAGAATGAGTATTAATAGTCTGTTCTCCTAGTAATAAGTTATGTTCGGCACTGCTGAACATAGATTTCTTCGTAGTTTAAAAACTTTTATTCCTAGGAATAAGTGATGATATAAAAAAGAGTGTGAGTTTTCTCGGATAGAAGACTCACACTCTTTTTTTATGTCATTACTCTGCATTCATATATTACTCTGCTTTCAGTCCCATAGACTTGATATATCCAGCTTGAGGCACACAATTCTGGAACTTGGCATTCTCAACAAACTCCATCAGCAGCTTTTTGCCTTGTTCCTGGCTTGGACGGTTCTTGCGAATCTCTGCGAAGCTGCTGCGATCGGCTTCAGCAAACTTTACGATGAGGCTATCCCATTCTGCAGGCTTTCTGATGCCCATCATGCAGGAACTGTCTATCTTCTTGTAGGGCCAGAAGGTATAGCCAATGTTTGCATTGCGCATTGTCTTGCAGAAGTCGGCTTGCCATTGGTCGGTATTGTGGCCGATTTCACCCATATACATCGGCAACAGGGTCTTGTCGCGGAAGTCGATAATCTTCTGGATGGCTGCCTGGGTGGGTTCTCCACCATATCGGTGACAGGTGTACATCAGCTTATCATCGAATTTCCAGTCGTTGAAAGGTTCGAAATTGCCATTCCATTGAGAGCCTCCAAGTAGGATGATATGGTTGTTATCCACCTCTCTGATTGCCCTGGTAGCCCGCTTGTAGATACCTTCGAGCTTGGCATTCATCTCTGCCTGAAGCTCTTTGCTGAACATGGTGGCTATTGGCTCGTTCATCAGTTCATATCCCAGTATCACGGGCTCATCCTTGTATTTCTGGGCTATAGTCTTCCAGATGTCGCAGAAGAGCTGTTGGCTTGCTTCACTCTCGAAAAGCCAGGGATAACCATACCCGTTGTCGATATTATCGCCCGTCTGTCCACCTGGGCAATCGTGCATATCCAGGATAAGATGCAATCCGTATTTACGGCACCATTCAATGGTTTTGTCCATCATGCGGAATCCTTCAGTCTCATCGTTCTTTCCCATATAATCTTCTCGGGTGAAGAGCTTGTAGTTGAAAGGCAGGCGGATGGTATTGGCGCCTGTCTGGGCGATGTAGGCAATATCAGCCTCGGTGATGTAGTTGTCCTTGAATGCCTGCCAGAACTCTCGTGCGAAATCTGGTCCTGCTAATTCGCTTACCATCAGATTGATCATCCATTCGCAATTGGTTTTACGGAAGTTGAACATATAGCCTTCCGGGTTGAGCCAGTTGCCCAGGTTGGTACCTACGATGTAGAGTTGGCTGCCATCGGGCTTTATCAGATTTTTGCCCTTTACGATGACATACTGGCTTCCTGTAGGTGGGAGCATCTTCATTTCTTTCTTCACTTTCTTTTTGCCGCCTGTTGCTGCAAAAGAATGTTGGCTGCCCATACATAGCAGTAGTGACAGCGCTGCAATAAGATAATTTGTTCTTTTCATATTGCTATTGATATTTTGGGTAAAAATATATCCGATTGTTTCCGGGGAATCACTATAACATTTCTGATGCAAAGATAGTAATTATTATCTGAAGTGGATAGGATATCCAGTAAAATGGTGGACAAAAAACTTTTATGTGTGTTGTAAGCTGTTGTTTAACAGATTGTTGTGCTGTGTTGCTGGATGTAAATAAGTGGATGGCTTATTGGGTGATAAAAAGATAGTTATAGTATAGACAAGTGGAGCTTTTACATTCATCAGAATCTACTTTTTCAAGATCGTTTGAAGAATGGAATGTCTTGATTGTGAATTGCTTATATTTTTCTGTCTATTTCTTAATCCACTAAAAAAGTCTTAGATGTTGTTTGGTATGGCATTTTTCCCTATCTTTGCCTTGTAAAATCATAAGTTATATATTAGGTTAAATTTGTTAGGTTTATATTTTATTAGGTTTAGGTTTATATTTATTAGTTAAGTCATAATACAAACTAATGGGGAGTGAGCCGTCTGTGAAGATGACCCACTCCCGTTTTTATTTGTTAGTCTTATGGTTTATATCTTTTGCAGATACTCGGCAAGGTTGGCTTTCTCATCCAGCCCAAGTTTTTTTCTTAATCGGTATCTACTGATTTCTACGCCTCTTACAGAGATATTAAGCAATGGTGCTATCTCTTTCGACATCAGGTTCATCTTGATATAGGCACAGAGCATCTTGTCTTTGTTGGTAAGCTGTGGATAGTTTTCGCCCAACTTTCGCAGGAAGTCATTGTGTACCGCATCGAATGAACTTTGGAAGTTGTCCAGGTCACTATCGTGCTCAATGTTGGTATCTATCTGGTTAATGAGCCGTAGCATGCCTCGTCGTACATTCACAAGATTGCCTTCGCTGATGGTTCGGCTAAGGCTTTCTGCATCTTTCCTGATCTTTTGCAGTATTTCGTTCTTGCGTACAACATTGAGAGTGGTTTTTACCAACTCATCTGATTTATAATTCAGTTCGTTGCGTAGTTTCTCTTCTTCCAGTTCTGTAATCAGCTTCTTTTTTTGATTGATATCTTTTTCCAATACTGTTTTTTGTCGATTCATTTCTTCATCCTTCATTCGTATAAGACGCTCTCTTCCCCTTTTTAATAGGTGATAGGTATAGTAGATGCCATATACAATGAGCAATATGTAAATGCTATATGCCCACCAGGAGCGATACCATGGGGGTAATATCTTGAAGGTGATGCTGGTTTCTATATCTTTGCTTTCCTGATCAGACTGTATCTTTACTCTGAAAGTGTAGTTTCCTTCAGGAAGGTCGGTATATTCCTTCGAAGTTGCTGGGGTATATTCACTCCAGTCCTTGTCCAATCCCTCTAATCGGTAAGCGTAGGTTATAGCTTTCGTATGGTCGTAATTATCGCATCCATACTCTATGCGGATAGAGTTGTCGTGATAGTGAATGACGAGTGGCTCTTGTTCTTGACCGAAGCTTTTTGCGAAGGCTACTGAGTCTTTGCCATTGGTAAGATAGAGCTTGCGGATGAAGAGGCGCAATGGGAGTTGAACCTGTTGCTTCTTAGAAAAATCGATGAGCGCAAATCCGTCTTCCGTACCAATGATACTTTGATGTGTATTGAGCTGACTGATATCCTCAAAGTCTTCTATCATGGAATCCCCCCAATAAGATGTCTTCTTGCCTTTCTTGTAATCAAGGCACTTTAGAATGCCATTGGCTACATACCAGAGCTGGTTGTTGCCCTCTTGTTTCAGGTAACTGTAGGCGCAATTCCCATCCAGCATTTCTTCCAGGTGGCTGTCTCTTTGAACATTGTCTTTGTCTGCATTATAGCGGAACAGACCTTTGTGAGAGGCGATGACGATATGATTGTCTATGCGGGTAACATATACATTGTCGCCCTTGGGTAATTGAGCATTGTTGTAGCACTTTTTGTGTAACACCTTTGTAAATTCGGTGTTTAAGCTAACTCTCCAGAGTCCATCGCTCTTGTTGGCTACCCATACAATACTTGATTCTGGTTCAACAAACATAGTCTTGGCAGAAATGTTCAAGCCGTCTATAGAGTTGCTGAAGTCCCAGTCGTTCCCCTTTTTTCTCATCACTTCCAGCCCCCAGTAAGTTCCTACCAGCATAAGGGCAGCATCTTGGTTGATGGCTTGTACATGCCATACACCTCGCTTATCATACATTTTCACTTGCTTGCCATCGGTCATGGCAAAGAATTTTCTTCCACCTATAAATAACTTGTTGTCATGTGGATAGATGCAGTTTGCCAGTCCTGTAAGTCCTGTCACTTCATTTAGATAGACAGGTGTATTTACCATTCTGGGAATAGTGGTAGAAAATACGCCCTGATTGGTACCTAGGTAGAGCTTGCCATTAAAATATTGTGAACAATATCCTGCTCCGATGCTGGTCAGCTTGCTGTTGAGAAAGAACAGACGGGTATTGAGCGATACATAATCAATGCCATTGTCAAGACCTAGCCATAGGTTGTGCGACTGGTCGAATTTCATAGACAGGATAGATTTGTTCTGCAAGCCATTCTCTATGTCTATCTTTTCCACCTGCTGGGTGGCTAGATCTACCACAAGAAGTCCTTCGTCTGATGTTCCTATTGCTAAGGTGCCTTGATGAATGCTGGCACAAGATAGGTGATGCTTGTTGAGGTAAACGTCGAGAACGGACAGGGCTTTTTGAAATTGTTTTCCGTCATAGAGATAAATGCCTTTCTCTTGTGTTACAATCATCAGTTTACCCTGGTAAGGCAGGTATGCCACCACGTTGCACTGATTCAGGAACTCCGAGTTTCTGATAGCAATGGATCGGTTGCCCTGAATATAGGATAACCCCAGATAATTGCTGAAGTATATCTTGCCATTTACTACGCCAGATGAAGAAATGCCGTTGCAGTCGATAGAAATCAATTTCCCCTTGTCGTAGCAAAACATATAACGATCGCCTTGATAATACACCTTATGCTGAAGTAGGTGTATATTCCAGATGTTGGAAACGGTAAGAGGATCTAGTTTTGCGGATAAACTATGATAATCCAGCATCCCCTTCTTGTTGGGAGTGAAATATCCAAACTCTTTCAGAGCGCCAACATAGATGCGGTTATCGGCTCCCATCTTCAGCGATCTGAGCTTGGCCGTATGGGGCATTGGATACAGATTCCAATATACACCATCGTATTCGAGCAAACCCTTATTGTTGGCAAAGTACATCCAACCATTGGCTTGCTGGTCGATCATCCAGTTTTGGTTGCCTGCATGGTAGATATGACGGTGGTAGTTGACAACGGGGCGTTGCCAATACATCTGTGCCTGCATCATCATCGGGAAGAGTAACCACGTGGTTATAATGATGATTTTGATCATCATGCTTTTTGTTCGCTTCTTCTTATAGCTCTTTTTCTGTTTCATCATATTGTTTAATTCTGATTGATTCACGTTGCAAAGATACATAAAAAAAAGAGTAACACAAAATTTTCTGGTATTTATTTGTAGTAGCGTTTTTGTTGTCTAACTCTCTGATAATTAGAAGGGGTTGGCGGTAGGTGAGAAAGTGCTGATGTAGCAGATATATCGGAATATAGTAATTGTGATGTAGCGAAAAATAGCCGACCTATTTATTTCCTTATTATCTTTGCCACCGAAAATCGTAAGTGAATTATATTTTCTAACATTATCAATTAAAATCTATTGCAAGCAATGAACAGTTTTAGAATTAAAAATGTTTATCGTAGATTGTTGCCAATGTTATTGCTTCTTTGGGTGAGTACATTTATGTATGCTCAGGGCAATCTGGTGACAGTGAAAGGTAAGGTAATCGATGCGGCTTCGGAAGAAGTTCTCATCGGAGTGACAGTAAAGGAAGTTGGTGGCAGCCATGGGGCAGTAACCGATTTGGATGGTAACTATAGCCTTCAGGTAAAGCCGGGAGCTATGGTTGAGTTTTCTTACATTAGTTACAAGGCAAAGAGCTATAAGGCTAATGCCATTCCTGATGTGGTGAAAATGGAAGAGAATACCGAATCCATTGCCGAGGTTGTTGTGGTGGGTTATGGATCTCAGAAGAAAGTGAATCTCTCAGGTTCTGTTTCTGCCATCGAGGGATCTAAGTTGGCTGCTCAGCCTGCTACTGATGCCGTCTCTGCTCTACAGGGACAGATGCCTGGTGTTACTGTAATGCGTAATAGTGGTCAGCCGGGTAGTGAAGCTTCGGGTATGCGTATCCGTGGTTTCTCTTCAGTAAACAGCACATCCGCTCTTGTCTTGGTAGATGGGGTTGAGGGAGATTTAGCCTTGGTGAATGCTGACGACATTGCTTCTATTTCTGTATTGAAGGATGCCGCTGCGTGTGCCATCTATGGTGCTCGTGCTGCGGCTGGTGTGGTATTGGTTACCACAAAGAGTGGTACCGAGGGCAAGGCTAAAGTTACCTATAATGGTTACTTTGCCTTCAATACTCCTGGCAATATGCCGGAGCGTCTTCCTGCCTGGGAGGAAATGAAGATGAATAATGAGGCGCGTATCAATGCCGGTGGCAATTACGACAAAAACCCGGAGTTCTCTTCATGGATAGGTAATCCAAACTTCAGTTATCGTCCTAACAACAATAATAGTCGTTGGGATTTCTTCCAATCTACCAATTGGGTAGCTGAGGGTACTCGTGATTATACTACCCAGCAGAATCATACCGTATCGATTTCGGGTGGTACAAAGGCGGTAAATTATATGTTGTCTGCTAAATGGTACACCAAGAATGGTATCTTGAAATATGGTCCTGATAGCAATGAACGTTGGAGCTTGAATGCCAAAGTAAATGCGCAAATCAACAAGTATGTGTCTGTGGGTACCCTGATAAGATACCAATCTACCCGTACGGCAGCTCCCCAGCGTGGTCAGGGAGGAGTCTTGAATTTACTTTATTCAGCACGTGGATGGCAGCCTATTTATAATCCAGAGGAGGATATCAATGACAGTCCTTACAATGGTGATTTGCAGCAGAATGCCATCGACATAATGAAGAATGAGGGTGCTAACCGCTCTAAATATGAGGCATATACTGGAAAGGTGAACTTCAAGGTTGAGAATCTTGTCAAGGGATTCACCCTCAATGCTTCTTTATCTCGTTTGGCGGGTATCTGGAATCAAAGCATCGTGCGCCGTCATTTGATATGGTACAACCGATTGGGTACGGGTATTCGCCAGCAGAGCAACAATCCTAATTCTTACTATAGATGTAAGAACACGGATTATCACAATCTGGCAGAGATGACTGCTAACTATCATCTCAATATCGCCAAGAAGCATGACATCACCGTATTGGGTGGTATGAGTTATGAGAATTATCGTAAGGATCAGATGGACGGAACCGTTAAGAACCTGCTTTCCAATGATTTCTTCTCATTCAACTATTATGATTCATCTGTAGCTACCAATACAGGTATAGGTGATAATATCTCTACCTGGTCGATGATGTCATATTTTGGCCGCTTGAACTATGCGTTCGCCGATAAGTATCTCTTCGAGGCAAATGTTCGATATGATGGAAGCTCCCGACTGGCTCCAGATAAGCGCTGGAAGGCTTTTCCATCAGTATCTGCAGCCTGGCGTGTAAACCAGGAGAACTTTATGAAGAATTTCACCTGGATGAGCAATTTGAAGCTTCGTGCTTCTTGGGGACAGTTGGGTAATGGTGCCGTGCTGGGACTTTACGACTATATTCCTACCATCTCTCAGGGTGACTATATGGGTCAGAAAACTTTCTATCAAGGAAGCCTGGCTTCAAAGGATAAAACCTGGGAAACCATCTCTACGACAAACATTGGTGTAGATATGGGATTCCTGAACAATCGGTTGAATGCAACATTCGATTATTACTGGAAGTATAATGATGATATGTTGTCTTCTCTTCAGTTGCCTCATACCATTGGTATAGGGGTTCCTAATGTCAATATCGGTAAGTTGAAGACATGGGGCTGGGATTTTGAAATCTCCTGGAAAGATCAAATCAAGGATTTCTCATATCAGTTAACATTCAATCTCTCAGATAGTCAGAATAAACTGGTTTCTTATGATGGTGCCAGTGTGGTACGCGAAGGAAATGTAGGTTTGCTCGAGGGCTATGAGATGAATACTATCTGGGGATATAAGACAGATGGTTACTGGAAGAATCGTGAAGAGTATCTGGCATATAAGGAAGCACATCCTGGTTATCAGAGCTTCAATGATGGAAAGGTAGCTGGTGGTGATGTAAGATACTTGAATCAGGGTGAGATCAATCACCAGGTTGGTACGGGCAAGGGTACTAAGGAAGATCATGGCGATCTGGTTTATCTTGGCAACTCGAATGCCCGTTATCTCTATGGCTTCAATCTCTCTGCGCAATGGAAAGGTTTCGATCTGTCTATGATGTTCCAAGGTGTGGGTAAGCGAAATATCCTGATAGCTGCTGATGCCATCGCACCATTCAAGAATACGTATCAGATGCCTTGGACTATCCATCGTGATTATTGGACAGAGGGCAATCAGGATGCTTACTGGCCACGTCTCTTCGTTTCTAACGATTTCAATTACAAACCATCAGACAAATGGGTGCAGGATGCTTCTTATCTCCGATTGAAGAACATCACCTTGGGTTATACCATTCCTAGCATCAGGAAATATGTAAACAGCGTACGTGTATATGTTACAGGTAATGACCTTTGGGAGCTTACCAACCTCTTGAAGGTATTCGATCCTGAGGCTGGCAACAATGTTGGCCGCAATTACTACCCATTCTTCCGTACATGGGCTTTCGGTGTAAACGTAACATTCTAAAAAAGAAACTTCGACATGAAAAAGATATTTATTGCAGCAATTGCCCTAGCTACTTTGGGCTTGACAAGTTGCGAATTGGACAGAGAACCAGAGACAACTTTGTCGGATACTAATTTTTGGAAGTCGGAGAGCGACTTCCGTGGAGCTTGTAACAGATTCTATACCGACCTCGATGGCTTTTGGCATGATACCCGTGCCGACGACCTGAATGGTGGTGTGAATGCTACCTCTAGTGGTAACTGGACTGTGCCTGCCACTTCGGGTGACTGGACGAATCCATATAATAGAATAGGCAAGTGTAACAATGCCATCGAGAAGATAGGTGCTTCCAGCCAGACTGATGCCATCAAGAACCGCTGGATAGCCGAAGCTCGCTTCTTCCGTGCTTACCAATACTTCGAACTGGTAAAGAAATATGGTGATGTACCATTGATCTTAAAACCATTCGACTCTACCAATGATCCGGAAATCAAAAAGTCGCGTACTCCTCGTGAGGAGGTAATCCGGCAGTGCTATGAGGATTTGGATTTTGCATTCAAGTATCTGCCTGATATTGATAAGGTTTCTAAAGGTGCAGAGTGGGGACGCGTATCAAAATCTGCAGCTCTTGGTATGCTGACAAGAATTGGTCTTTACGAGGGAACTTTTTCTAAGTATCACAAACTGGGTAGCGATTGGAAGACACATCTCCAGAAGTGTGTTTCTGCAGCCGAAGAGATGATAAGGGAAGGTAAGCACAGCTTATATCCTGATTTCCAGAAGTTATTCTACTTTGATGGTGAGGGGCGGCAGAATCGTGAGAATGTGTTTGTGAAGGTATATGGTCCTGATGATGCGCCAACCATCACCCACGGAAACTCACGCCAATTGGAAAACTGGGTATTTCTTACCCGTAATGCTGTAGATCAGTTTCTCTATTCTGATGGACTTCCTCGTGAGAAAAGCCCGCTGGTGATTCATGACGAGACTAGTTATGATGATATATTCAAGAATCGTGATCCTCGTTTGGGTATGACTTTGTACCATATAGGAGAGGATGCATATAAGGGTGCATTCATTCCTTTTGCTTATCACAAAGGGTACTCTATTAAAAAGGGATTTATATTGAGCCAATGGGAAACAAACTCTAGGGAATCGGTTGACAAGATGATTATCCGCTATGCAGAAGTCTTGTTGTCGTATGCTGAGGCTCTTTATGAATTGAATGGATCTGTTACTGATGCCCAACTCGATGCAACAGTAAATAAAATACGTGAACGTGCAGGGTTCGAGGCTAAGCTGACCAATGCCTTTGTTGAGGCTAATGGTCTGAATATGCGTGATGAGATCCGTCGTGAACGCCTGGTTGAATTTGTTGATGAGAACCTGCGTTATAGTGATATCATTCGCTGGAAAATTGCAGAAAATGTACTTCCACAAGCTGTTGTTGGAGCTAAGTTTATCGATTCTGAGACAACGACCAAACGTGAGGAATTCAAGAACTTTTTGACCGACGATAGTGGCAGGTTGAATGGCAAGCAGGCCTATGATGAGAAGGACTTCTATGTCTTGGAACAGGCTGATACTCGTAAGTTTGATCCGGAGAAAGATTATCTTTATCCTATTCCAACCTACGAAATAGCAACCAGCGATGGAAATGTAGTACAGAATCCAAAGTGGTAAACGATAGTGAAATTATAAAATAGACAAAGACAATGAAAAAGATTATATTTACGCTGATGGCTCTCATAGTGGGCTTCACTTTTACAAGTTGCAGCGATGATGATTGGAGTACAGACTCTTCGTTGGATCATGAATATTTCTATGGTTTCAATGATTGGGGCAAGTTCAAGAATGATGTGGTATTCCAGATAGCTAATGGTGAGACGGCTACTATTGCAACTCACTTTTGGAGTGAGCGCCCGCAGAAAGGGATTAATGCAGAGGTGGCCTATTATATAGTGAGTGATGATTTGACACTGGGTGTTGATTTTCAGGTTGTTGATGATGATGGAAATGCTTTGACTCCAGATTCTGATGGAGGATACAAGGTAGTCTGGGAAAACTGTACTAAGGGTGATAAGAACATCAATATCAAAGCATTGAGTTCTAAGAAAGGAAACGTAATCATTACTACCTGGAATCCTCGTAGAACGGGTGATGATGCCATCTCTTTCACCAATACCTATATTGTAAAGACAGAGAAGTACTCTGTACGTGCCTTCACGGAAAATTATAAGGTAACTGTAAAAATGAATCATTGAATGATATGAGAAAGAATATAATTGCTATGTGTGCTTTGCTGCTTATGTCAGCAGGCGCACTGGCACAGTCGGTGTTGGATGCCCAACATTTATTGTATGTCAAGCTGCATTTGTCTGATCCTTCGTATGCGCAGGCGTATAAGGCTTTAAAAAAGCAGGCTGAGCATGACTTGGTAATGAAGCCACTCACTGTGATGAGTAAGGATTATATTCCTTCCAGTGGTTCTAAACACGACTATGTGAGTCTGGCTCGATATGCTTGGCCGGACCAGACGAAGCCCAATGGTTTGCCCTATATGATGCGGGATGGTATTTCTAATCCAGAATTGAACAAGTTTGATCGTAACAAGCTCTCTGATATGACAGGTGCCATCTATCGCCTCTCCTTGGCTTATTATTTTTCAGAAGACGAGAAGTATGCCAAGAAGGCAACCGAGTTGATTCATATATGGTTTCTTGATAAGACAACCAGGATGAATCCGAATCTTCGCTATGCTCAGCATATTCCGGGAGAAGCTGATGGCAGATGCTATGGGGTGATTGATGCCTATTCTTTTGTAGAAATGCTCGATGGAGTGCAGTTGTTGGAGAAATCGAAGTCGTTTACTGCGAAGGATTCCAAGAAATTGAAGGCCTGGTTTTCGCATTTTTTAAAATGGCTTCTCTCTCATCCGCAAGCTATAGAAGAGAGCGATCAGAAGAACAATCATGCCATAGCATACGATGTGCAGGTTGCGGCTTATTCGCTCTATACGGGTAATAGGAAGGTCTTCTCTGATGTGCTTGCTTATTTTCCGAAGCGACGCATTGCCACTCAAATTGCTCCTGATGGTAGCCAGCCGCATGAGTTGCGTCGCACTTTGGCGTTCGGCTATTCTCAGTATAATCTTCACCATATCATTGACCTGATGTTGATGGTGAAACATCAGGGACTGGATTTCCAAAAGTATGGCATCCGTGATGAACATAGTTTCTTCAAGGCGATGGATTTTCTGGCTTCATATATGGGAAAGAGCGTGAAGCTGTGGCCTTATCAGCAGATAAGTGGATGGGAAGAAAAACAGCAGGAGATGGCTTGTGATTTCTATCGTGCTTATACACTTGATGAGAGCAGAAAGGATTATCTCCATATTTATCAACAGGTGAAATATCGGGACTGGAGCGACCTCTTTGTGTTGCTTTACGAAACACCTACTAAGATAGATAATGCGATGGCCAGAGCCAATGAACAGTTGAGATATGCCTTGAAGTGTACTGCTGAGGCCCGAAAAACAGCCAAGGGGGATCGAATTACTCCTCGTAGCATCGGCAAGGATGGTAATCTCGTTCTTGTTGGACCTAAGGATTGGTGCTCTGGTTTCTTTGCAGGTACACTCTGGCAGATGTATCAATATAGCCATGAGCAGTATTGGCGAGAAAATGCCGTGAGCAATACCTGGCTGATAGAGAGTGCCAAGTGGCATAGGGGAACCCACGACTTGGGGTTTATGATAGGAGATAGTTTCGGTAAAGCATATCAGTTGACTGAAGAACAAAGTTATCGTGATGTGATGCTTCAGGCTGCCCGTACGCTCTGTACCCGATTTTCGCCTAAGGTTGGTTGCATCCGTTCCTGGGATCATAATGCTGATAAGTGGAAGTTTCCTGTTATCATTGATAACATGATGAATCTTGAAATGCTTTTCGAGGCATATCAGCTTACGGGTGACAAGAGCTTCTATGATATTGCCGTTAGTCATGCCAATGTTACAATGAAAAATCATTTCCGTGATGACTATTCATCTTTTCATGTGGTTGACTATGATCCGGTGACAGGAGCTGTTCGTTCCCGCGTTACCCACCAGGGATATAGTGATGATTCCTTCTGGAGTCGTGGACAGGGATGGGCACTTTATGGTTATACGATGTGCTATCGATATACCCACGATCAGCGTTATCTTGAGCAGGCAAAGAATGTGGCTAAGTTCCTTTTCTCGCTGAAGAATATGCCGGAGGATGGCATATTCTATTGGGATATGAAGGATCCTGCCATTCCTGATGCGCCTCGTGACGCCTCGTCGGCAGCATTGGTGGCTTCGGCCTTTTATGAGTTGCAGGGATATGTGGATGCAGAACTGGGCAGGCAATACAAGGCATACGCTGACAAGATAGTCAATTCGCTCATCAATCATTATCAGGCGCCTGTGGGAAGCAATCAAGGATTTCTTCTGCTTCATTCTACCGGACATAAGCCAGGTAATAGCGAAATTGGTGTACCTATCAACTATGCCGATTATTTCTATATGGAAGCCTTGCTGCGCAAGGCGTTATTAGATAACTAACTTACTATCAATATATATAATGAAGTTTAATAGATTATACGCTTCAATCTTCTTTATGACTGTTGTTGAGTCGGCTGTGATGGCACAGAGTGCTGTCCGGTCGCTCAACGATGGTTGGGTATTTAGTGAGGATAACCAGCATTGGCAGGCTGTAGCCTTGCCGCATACGTGGAACACGGATGCTTATTCTACTCGTGATTATAAGCAGGGAACGTGTTATTATAAGCGAAAACTACAAATAACAAACAAACGGCACTTCCTGAAACTGGAAGCTGCCTATAAAACGTCTACAATCTATATAAATGGTAAGAAGATGGGAGAACATCGGGGCGGTTACACCGCTTCGGTGTTCGACCTGACACCTTATCTTGATTCCCTGCAAACTAACGAGCTGCTTATTACCGTAGATAATGCAGATCAGCATGTTGCTCCTATCTCTGCCGATTTCACCTTTATGGGAGGTATCTATCGCAATGCGAAGTTGATAACTACTCAGCAGCAGCATTTCTCAATGACGGAAGATGGTGCTGATGGCGTATTTGTAAGTACCTCGCAGGTTCATGCGGAGAAGGCAAATGTGAGTGTGATGGCGAGATTACGGAATGAAGCCGCTATTGATAAGGATTGTTATCTGGTTAATATTCTTTATGATCCTGACGGTAAAGTCGTCTCTACCCAGAGAAAACGTATCCGCCTTTTTGCGGGGCAAACAGTTCGGAATGTGATGAACTTGCAGCAAGTGAAACATCCTATACTTTGGAGTCCGGAACATCCTAATCTATATAAGGTGAAAACCATACTTATAGATGCAGAAAAACATAGAGTTAGTCTGCAGAAGTCGATGGAATCAGTCTTGGATGTACAAGAGCACTACATCGGAATGCGTTGGTGTGAGTTTGATGCCCAAAAGGGGTTTTATCTCAATGGCAAGCCTTATAAGCTTAATGGAATGTGCCGTCATCAGGATATGCGCCCATACGGAATTGCGTTAGATGATGATATGCATCGCCGGGATCTCCTGATGCTCAAGGATATGGGATGCAACTTTATCCGTTTGGCTCATTATCCTCAAGCTGAGGCCGTACTGGAAATGTGCGACAAACTGGGTATGTTAGTATGGGAAGAAATTCCTGTAGTCAATTATGTTCCAGAAGATGATGAGTTCGCTGAGAATACTTGCCAACAGCTCAGAGAGATGATTCGCCAGCATTATAATCATTCTTCCATTATTCTTTGGGGATACATGAATGAAATCTTACTTAAAGCTCACCATGAATTCCCAAAGCAGCCGGAATTTGAAAAGGAAATAGAACGTATCAATGCTCTAGCTGCCAGATTGGAGAAAATTGTACATGAAGAAGATGGCACCCGTCATTCTGTGATGGCATTGCATGGTAGTGATGATTACAATAAGTTTCTTGTTGCCAATCATTCGCAAGTGATAGGTTGGAATCTTTATCAAGGATGGTATGGGGGTGATTTGACTGATTTTGAACGTTATCTGGAAAATCAGCAGGAAAAACATCCTCGTCATCCCGTTATAGTAAGCGAGTGGGGAGCTGGAAGTGACCTTCGTCTCCATGGCAATTGTGGCGAGGCTTTCGATTTTTCCTGTGAATATCAGCAGAAATATATCGAGCATTATCTGCCTGTAATCTCAAATACACCTTATATATTAGGAGGTTCTTACTGGAACTTCATCGATTTCTCTTCGGTAGAACGTGGTGAATCGATGCCTCATATCAATAACAAAGGTGTGGTGACTCCTGAACGCAGAAAAAAGGATGTATATTATTACTTCCAGGCGGCTTGGAGAAAAGATAAGCCTATAGTACATATTGCTACTCGTGATTGGGAACATAGAGAGATGGTGGAGAAGGAACAGCTAGTAAAAGTTTACTCTAATGCTAAGGAAGTTTCGTTATGGCAAAATGGAAAGATGTTGGGGACTAAGCCGGTCGGAAATAACCTAGCCCTCTTTCTGGTTGAATGGCAGGAAGGGGATAATTGGCTTGAAGCGAGAGCAGGAGAAACTGTCGATCAGACTTTGGTCACTTATAAAAAAGTACCAACAGATGCTTCTCTACTTCATGATATAGCTGTTAATGTGGGTAGTCGTTGCTATTATCAATCGGAGAAAACGGGTATTACGTGGGTCGCTGACCGCGCTTATACCAAAGGAAATTGGGGGCATTTTGGAGGTATGTCTGCTTCAACGCAAACAGAGATAGCTTGTACGGATGATGGACCACTTTATCAAACTATGCTGAAAGGGATAGAGGGGTATCGCTTCGATGTACCGCAGGGTAGCTATGAGCTGGAACTGCTTTTTGTGGATACTCGTCAACAAAAAATACAGTCTATCTATTTGCTTGGAAAAGATAAGCATAAAGAAGGGACTGTTACAAGGGCAAATGAATTTGCTCAGGAAAAGAATGGTTTTTCTATAGAAGTCAATGGCAAAGAGATTGAAGCCAACTTGAAGCCTGGTGCTGAGGTGAATTTTTTTACTGCGATGCGCCGTAGTTATCTTGTTCAAGCTAATGAAAATGGAATCTTGGTGAAATTCTATTCTAAGAATGGCGAGGCTTTCCTTTCTGGTATTCGTCTTCGGAAACTTTAGATGAAAGCCTGGTATTTCTTAGAATAGAGTCCCCCTTTCTAGATTTGATATTCTTGAGTGGATCTTATGCGATTATCATACAGAGCTTGAGTACGTTCTCCTCGAAGTGCTCTTTGTCTATGGCATTGTTCTTGAGGATGGAACGATAGTTATATACAGTTTGTGGTGAATAAGACAAGATGCCGGCAATCTTGGAACTTTCAGTAATGCCTAATCGCAACAAGGCGCACACACGAAGGATGGGTGGCATTTCCCCATTCTCTTTCAGTTGGATGTGTGCCGATTCTGTGAGTTGCTGGTTCAGCTCGCTTACAAAAGTTGGGTATAGAGATAGGAAAGCTTTGTCGAATTCCGTCAGAAACTCCTTATTCTCTTTCTCTGTATTGGTTGAGGAAGAGAGAAGACTCAGCAGTTCCTTGCTTTGGTTGGCTTTTATCTTTCTTACAGCCAATGTTCTTAGCTTTTGGTTTCTCTCTATGTTCTTATAGCACAGGTCAATATATACCTTTACCAATCTCTCGCGCTTCTGGTTGGTATCCTTCAGTTCGTCGTTGATGAGATGTAGCTGACCGTTGAGCTTTTCCATTTTGTCAGACGTTGCCGAGATTTCATCTTTCTTTTGTTTCAGCAGCCTGTTCTTCTTGCGGATGAACAGACTGCTAATACCTACTCCAAGTAGGAGCAGGATAATGACCAATAGGGCGATGTTGAGCAATCTGTTAGTTGTTTTGATGTCATCTGTATAGGCATTGGTAATCAATTGTAATTTGGATGAAATCTCAATGCGGCGCAACCGGCTTTTGTAGGTATAAGCATCTTCCAGGGATAGGTTGATGTATTCCTGGGCTTTGTTCAGACTTCTGGTCTTATGTTTGTAGATGAAGAGTGCGATGTCTTGCAGAGCGACATTCTCTTTTGTGGCAGAAGTGATGTCTGAGATGGCTGCAACCAGGAGGTAATGCTCCATTAGCTCTAGGTTATTGGCTTTCTGATAGATCTCAGAAAGCGCAAAGGCGGTCATGGCATGCAGACGGCTGTTGGTCTTTTCCATGCTCAGTGCCTTTTTGTAGTATTGGATGGTCTTGTTATTGTTGGGATGATTGCTGAAATAGTATAATTCTCCCATCAGGTAGTAATAGAATGCATCTTTCTTTGGCGACAGTTCTATTGCTTTCTTCAGGTATTCCACTTTTTTCAGGTCGTAATTCTTGCTGAATTCATTGTTTTCACAGTAGGTTGACCAGTTGTTGTATAGTCCATACATTGTATAATAATATAGAAACTGATAGTCACGTGGTTCTTCCTTAGGCTCTATCTTCTGCAAAATTTCCTTTGCTTCTGCATAGAATCCACGTGTGATCAATAACCTGGTTTGGCTAAGCTGGAATCTTTTGTTAAAAAAGATATTGTTACTCTTTTGGGCAAGGATAAGACCTTTGTTTACGTAGGTCATCGCCGAGTCGTATTCGTAGGCTTTGTATTCGTTGGCGAGTTGTTCGTATAGTTTTAATTTGTCTTCGTTGCTGGTAACATACTTGGCTCCTTGCTTGATTTCGTTTAAGCTTTTCTCTTTTAACTCTACATAATGGGCACGTTGTGCCAGGGCAGCATCCAGCTGCTTGTATAGCTGGTTGTTGTCTCCTTTTATGTATATCGGCTGTATCATCAGGGTGATGATTATAACGATAAGATGTCTCATATTTCCTATGTTTTTAGATTCCGCTGCAAAAATAATAAAAAACATTGAGAATCTCGCATCTACTAGCCGCTTTTTTTGAGAATTCGCAAAATATTGATATTCAGAGCTGTGAGATTGGTTCTAGATACCGACAATCTACCAAAAGCCTACTATTCGCACCAACTTATTGATTTTTGCCGTACTTTTGCGGCAACAAACAATTTTAATCATAATAAACCTATTAAATTATGGATAAAACGAACTTATCAAAGAAAGCAGGTCTGCTGATGGCAGGATGCTTGATTACTTTTAATGCTTTTGGTCAGGCAACCATTAAAGGACAGGTGGTGGATGCCACGGGTGAACCTGTCATTGGTGCAAGTATTCTGGTGAAGGACACCAAGAATGGAGCAGTATCAGACTTGGATGGCGGTTACACGCTTAATAATGTAAAGGATGGAGCCGTCTTGGTGTTCTCTTATCTGGGATATCGTACTCAGGAGATTCCGGTAAAGGGAAACCATGTCATCAATGTGACGCTGAAGGAAAACGATGAGATGCTCGACGAGGTGCTTGTCGTGGGTTATGCCGTGGGCAGCAAGCGAACTGTGTCGGGTGCTGTCGATCGCATCAAGAAAGAAGATATGAACAAGGGTGTGGTAACCAGTCCTGCCGAGGCCTTGAAGGGTAAGGTAGCTGGTGTCATCATCTCTCAGGCAGGTGGTGATCCTACCAGTTCGCCAAGCATTCGAGTTCGTGGTACATCTTCTCTTTCCGGCGGCAACGATCCGTTGGTTATCATTGATGGTGTCTTTGCTGATATGACGATGTTCAATTCCTTGGCTCCTGGTGATATTGAGAGTCTCACCATCCTGAAGGATGCTTCGGAGACGGCTCAGTATGGTTCGCGTGGTGCTTCTGGTGTCATCGTTGTTACCACAGCCAAGGGCAAGTTGGGATATTCTAGCCTGAGCTACAATGGTCAGTTTGGTGTAAACACGGTCTATAAAAATCTGGATATGATGTCGGCTTCCGAATATCGTGAGACAGCCAAATCTTTGGGATTGACCTATACCGATATGGGTGGCGATACCAATTTCCTCGAGGAGATTGAGCGCAATGTGGGTCTCACACAGAATCATAACATCTCTTTCTCTTCGGGTACAGACACTTCCAGTCTTCGTGCTTCTCTGGGATTCGTTCTCCGTCAGGGTGCCTTGAAGAATTCTGATATGAAGAATTTTACAGCAAAGCTGGAT
>QRFC01001156.1_pt1 | contig 22543 bp, 19 predicted proteins | sample 1861061 | NCBI WGS metagenome assembly QRFC01 (sample SAMN09711282, study PRJNA482702) | Human gut metagenome, whole genome shotgun sequencing project.
ACGAGCAGAAGTCCGCTCGTTTCCATATTGTTACCTATATAATATAGGCAAACGCCCAACTTCTTGATTTTCAATCAAAGCCCAATTTAGAGCGAGTTAGTATTTTTAACTAAAGGCTGCGAGAAGGCAGTGAGAAGGCTGTTAAAGGCTGCAAAAAACTGCGAGGCGATACTCTACCTTATTATTTATAGGTAGAATATCGCCTCGTTTCCTTCATTAAAGAGGAGGTCCAGAATACTCATATTCGGCTGGAAACCGTGCTTCTGCTCGTAAACCTGGTAATAGCGCTGGGGGGTGAATTCAGCGTCAGGGAGCGGTTTCTTGGGACGAATAGCATCACGAAAATCAACTATACTTGGAACTTGGAACTTGGAACTTGGAACTTTATGATTAGCAACGCTGTTGAATTGGCTTTCCCCTTGTCCGCCGAACGTTGTTTCTTCACTCTTCACTTTTCGTTCTTCATTTTCGCCTTTCCGTTCTTTACTCAGAATATACTCGTCGGTAATCGAAATCTTCGGGCGAATATCCAGAAGCTCTATCATCTTCTCTGTTGTCTCCATATTGAAATCGAAGAGAAACTCGTATTTCTTTTCGAAGAAGGGGCGGATATCGTCCTGGTAATACTCGAAGAAAGGGCTCTCTCCGTAGGCGGAGAGGAGCGCATTCCAGTGAACGTGGCGCCAGTTGGCGTGGTCGGAAATGCGGATGTCCTTCATCGCCAGCGATGTGTTGTGGTTCGTTGGGATGGTGAGCGAGAGGGGGCCGTTGGTGGTCGGGATGATCATACGGTTGCGATAGGTTTGCTTGATAAAGCTCTCGTGGCGCTCTATCAGGCATTCATCGTAGCGGTTCAGCTTCTGATACCACTGGATGGGACCGAAATATGTGGAAGATAATAATGCTTTCAAATTCTTATTCTTATGTATTTATTAATTCTTACTCAAGTTTCGCATGTAAGCTCCACACGCCCTGAAAGGGCAGAAGCTCTTAGCCCAGGGCATCGCCCTGGGTAATTACGGACACAAACTTGTCGCCCTGTAAGGGCAAAAGCTTTGTACATTGCCCAGTATTTTAAAGCTTTTGCCCTTACAGGGCGCCTTGCTGATTGCCATTATACCCAGGGCGATGCCCTGGGCTAGGAGCTTTTGGGCCTTCAGCCCGTTCTTGAACCACATGCGAAAGTTCAGTTAATAACGTGTTTATTCTCAAAACAGCTTGTAAGCCTTGCCTATCATCTGATGCTTATGCACCACCTGCTGCCCGGCTGGCGTCTTCAGGAGATAGAAGCGGCAATCCTTGCAGCCACAGCGCTTACAGCACACCGTAGGAATGATATACTTCACCGTATCGATGAGAATCGTATCGCCCGGCTGCTTCTCTATCCTACCGATGAAATAAGCCTCTGAGACAAATTCCCGGGGTTGGGACTGGGCTAGGCTCTGACCTTGATTTCCAGCCTGACTCTGGGCTTGTTTCTTAACTGGAGCAAACACGGAATCGGTGAAGACAACCACATCGCCACGATTGAAAAAATCGCAGTCAATCCTATTCACTATCACCCGGTTGCCAGCCTGCAGTTGCGGAGGAAGATCTCCCGCAGGCACCGTGAAGACAGTGAAGGCATAGGTTCGCACCACCCATACCAGGAGCAGCGACAAGCCTAAAGCTATTAGGAATTTAACTGCGATTTTCAAATCTATCTTTGCTTACTTGATTTCAAAAACTTCTGTTACTTGATGTTATCTACGAAGTTGAACAGGCGGTTCCAGCGGATGCCTGAGAAGCCTGGATGGTCAGGACTGTGGCTCCACCAGATGAAGATAGGCTTACCCACGATGTGATCCTCTGGCACGAAGCCCCAGTAGCGGCTGTCGGCTGAGTTGTGGCGGTTGTCACCCATCATCCAGTAGTAATCGAGCTTGAAGGTGTAGCTCTTCGCCAGCTTGCCGTTGATGAAGATGTTGCCCTGGCTATCTACCTTCAGGTCGTTGCCCTCGTAAACCTTGATGCAACGCTCGTAAACAGGCAGGTTCTTCAGCGTCAGAGCGATGCTCTTGCCCTTCTTCGGAATCCATACAGGACCGTAATTATCGCATGTCCAGCCGGTGTAGGCGTTGAGCGGATACAGGTCGCCGTATCTTGCATCGGTGTTGATGGAGATGCTCTCCACGAGGTTCTTGTTCGCCTTCAGAGCCAGATAAGCCTTCTTGGTGAGTGGAATCACGCCGCTCTGATTATACATCAGCAGGTCTTCGTTGGTGATTCCCAGCTCATCGGCAAGGTCGATAGGGAACTCGCCCTTGAGCTTCATCTTATAGGTATATTGCACATTATCAGGCTCCTTGTTTGCCTTGCCGTCGAGATAAACGATGCGGTTCTTGATCTGCAGGGTCTGTCCTGGCAAACCAACGCAGCGCTTTACGTAGTTCTCGCGGCGGTCGGTAGGACGGCTGATGATGTCGCCATATTCGCCCGGCATACTGGCGATGTAGTTGCGTCCGGCAGCATACACTTTTTCGAAGTATCGGCGCTGCTGCAATGGGTTCAGCACGCGAACATCCTGCTGCTGGCCGTTCTGCTCCAGAATCTGGTCGCCGATGGAATAAACCATCTGATAGTAATCATTCGCCTGATAGCGCTCCTCGTTGCAGAGAGTGTCGCCGGCAGGATAGTTGAACACCACGATGTCGTTGAGCTTCACGTTGCCCAGGCCCTTTACTCGGCGGTAATCCCAGTGAGGCCACTCCACATAGCTCTTCACGTTGACCAGCGGCATGGTGTGCTGGGTGAGCGGCATAGTGAGCGGAGTTTCAGGGATGCGAGGACCATAGCTTACCTTGCTCACGAAGAGATAATCGCCCGTGAGGAGACTCTTTTCGAGAGATGATGATGGAATCACATAGTTCTGGAAGAAGAAGAGGTTGATGAAATAAACCGCTACGAGCGCGAACACGAGCGCATCAACCCAGCTCATGATGAAGCGCACAGGGCCTTCTTCATCCTTCCACCACTGCCAGTGAATCTTCTTGGTGATGTAAACGTCGAAGATGAACGGAACCACGATGAGTCCCAGCCAGCTCTTCACCCATATCAGGAAGAGGAGGTAGAGGGCGAGAACCACTGCGAACTTCGCCCACTGCACCTTCATATTAAGGTTTTGTTTCTGCTTGTCGATCATGTCTCTTTAGAACTTAAATAAATCTGATGTGGTGAGCAAACCGGTATGGTTGGCTGTGAACTCAGCTGCGAGAACGGCTCCCAGGGCAAAGCCCTTGCGTGAGTGGGCGCTGTGCTCGATGGTAATCATATCAGCATCTGAATCATACATCACGGCGTGGATTCCAGGAACCTCGCCATCGCGTACGCAGTTGATAACCAAATCCTCATCGGTGATGTTGGCATCGCCCTCATCGTGATGACCATCCTCTGTCCAGTAGGTTACGCCACGCTTCCAATCCTTCTTTCTGTCGATGTTGTCGATGATTTCCTCGGCAAGAGTGATGGCTGTTCCTGATGGCGCATCGAGCTTGTGCACGTGGTGGGTTTCCTGCATGCATACGGAGTACTGTGGGAAACCGTTCATAATCTTAGCCAGATAGCGGTTTACGGCAGAGAAGATAGCCACACCGATGCTGAAGTTAGAGGCCCAGAAGAGGGTCTGCTTACCGTCGGCGCAGAGCTTCTCCACGTCTTCCTTATGGTCTTTCATCCAACCTGTAGAACCCGAAACCACCTTCACGTTGTGAGAGAAAGCCTTCAGATAGTTGCCGTAAGCGGCAGTAGGGTTGGTAAACTCGATGGCAACATCGGCAGAGCAGAACTCCGGACTGTCGATATCCTCAGGGTTATTCACGTCAATCTTACATACGATTTCGTGGCCACGCTGCAGGGCGATCTCCTCGATCATGTGTCCCATCTTTCCGTAGCCGATCAAAGCAATTTTCATCTTTATCTAAATTTTATTTGTTCTATTCGGCAAAAATACACATTTTTCTTCGAAAAACCTTGAAAAATCCTTGTTATTATAATAATAAATAGAAAATTTTGGTTATTTTTGCAGTGATTTAGGGCTTTTAGCCTCATTTAGTAACTAAAAAAGAGAAAATGATGAGCAAATACATATTCGAGACAAAGATGGAAGTGAGGGATTACGAGTGCGATATTGAGGGCATCGTGAACAACGCCAACTATCTGCACTACATGGAGCATACCCGCCATCTCTTCCTGAAGGAACGCGGCCTCAGCTTTGCCGAAATGCACAATAAGGGTGTGGATGCTGTGGTGGCGAGAATGAACCTGCAGTACAAGGTTCCACTGCAATGCGATGACGAATTCCTCTCGCGCCTGTGGCTGGAGAAGCAGGGTGTGAGATACGTCTTCCATCAGGACATCTTCCGTGCCAGCGATGAGAAGCTCTGCCTCAAGGCAACAGTAGAACTCGTCTGCCTCATCAACGGAAAGCTGGGCAACAGCGAGGATTACGACAAGGCATTCGAGAAATATTTCTCATCCCAAGGTTAACAGATTAACAGTTAACAGCTGATTTTTCAATACCCCTTCCGCACACGAGCGAAAAACTTGCACCATCAAAGGACAAGCATCAAGCTTGCGATTTCTGCAAAAGAACAAGCATCAGAACTTGCGATCCGAAAGAGGCAATCCTATAAACCATAAAAGCCGAAACAATATGGAGCAACTACTTCACTACGTGTGGAAGCACAAACTCTTCCCACTCTCCCCTCTTTCCACCACCGACCACAGGCAGGTGGAAGTCATCGACCCCGGATTGCCCAACCGCAATGCAGGACCCGATTTCTTCAACGCTAAAATCAAGATTGCCGGAACTCTCTGGGTGGGCAACGTGGAGATTCACGACAAGGCGAGCGACTGGTATCTTCACGCCCACGACAAGGACGAAAGATACGACAACGTGATTCTGCACGTCTGCGGCAACATCGATACGGAAGCCCGGAACTCCAAGGGTGCCCCGCTGACGCAGATGCAGCTCGACATCCCCGAGAATGTCTTCAAGCACTATCAGGAGCTGCTCACCATCGACCAGTATCCCCCTTGCTATCAGATAATTCCATCGCTCACCAAGCTCACCGTCCACTCGTGGATGAGCGCCCTGCAAACCGAGCGACTTTCGCAGAAAACGGAGGCGATAGAAGAGCGCGTGCGCCGCTGCAACGGCGACTGGGAGAATGCCTACTTCGTAACCCTGGCTAGAAACTACGGCTTCGGAATCAATGGAGATGCTTTTGAGCAGTGGGCGCTGAACCTGCCGCTGAGAGCCGTAGATCATCACCGCGACGACCTCTTCCAGGTGGAAGCCATCTTCATGGGGCAGGCGGGATTGCTGGAGCTGAACACCATTCCCGAAAGATATCAGAAAGATGCCTTGAACGACGGGTATTTTGCGAGATTGAGAAACGAATATCTCTATCTCTCGCACAAGTTCTCGCTGCAGCCGATGGATTACAAGCTGTGGCGATTCCTGCGACTCCGCCCGCAGAACTTCCCGCATATCCGCATTTCGCAGCTTGCCAATCTTTACTATAACCGCCGTGCGGGGCTTAGCCAGCTGCTGGAGGCTTCTACGGTGAATGAGGCGAAGAAGGTGCTCTCTACCAGCGTTACGGAGTATTGGGAAACCCATTACACCTTCGGCAGCACGAGCATCCGTAACGAGAAGCACCTCTCCCCTTTCTCGCTCAATCTGCTCATCATCAACACCGTGGTTCCCATCCTCTTTGCCTACGGCAGGCACCGTGGCGAGGAGAAATACTGCGACCGCGCCTTCGATTTCCTGGAGGAGCTGAAGGCGGAGAATAACCACATAGTAAGGATGTGGCAGCAGTGCGGCCTGGAGGTGGAGAACGCCGGGGATAGCCAGGCGCTTATCCAGCTGAAGAAGGAATACTGCGACAAGAAGGAATGCCTGAGGTGCAGGATTGGGTATGAATACTTGAAGAGATAACTAATTATTTTTTAAGATTATGGCTGACCAACAGGAAATATTAAATACTATACTCTTAACAAGGCTGAACTATTTCAGCCTTGCAGGAATGCTGGAGCTATACCGAAAGGTGGGCTCCGCCACGCTCATCCTGGAGCATAAGAACAACCTCAGAGACATCCTCCCTGATGCCTCGGATAAACTCGTGAACGCTATCCAAAACTGCGACGAGGCCCGAAAACGCGCCGAAGAAGAACTGGAATACGACATAAGATATGGTATCGAACCGATAACGATGAACGATGAACGTTATCCGCAACGACTCAAGGATTGCGATGATGCGCCGCTCATGCTCTTCTATAAAGGCAACGCCAACCTGAACCAGCAGCGAATCATCAACATCGTGGGAACCCGCCACTGCACCCCTTACGGCGAAGACCTCATCCGCCGCTTCATCACGGATTTGAAACAGCTCTCTCCTCGTGTCTTGATAGTGAGCGGCCTGGCTTATGGTGTGGATATCGTGGCTCATAGACAGGCGCTCGCCAGCGGCTACGAAACCGTGGGCGTACTGGCTCATGGTCTCGATGACCTCTACCCCCGTCAGCACCGGGAAACGGCTGCAAAGATGATAGAACAGGGCGGTTTGCTCACCGAATTTCTTACCCGTACGAATGCAGATAAGATCAACTTCGTGCGCCGCAACCGAATTGTGGCAGGAATGTCGGATGCCTGCATCCTAATAGAGAGCGCTGCTCACGGCGGAGGCCTCATCACCTGCGATATTTCGCAATCCTACGGCAGGGACGTCTTCACCTTCCCGGGCAGGATAGGCGATTACTACAGCGAGGGCTGCAACAACCTGATTCGCAACAACGGCGCCACGCTCATTACCAGTGCCGAGGATTTCGTGAAGGATATGCGCTGGCAGGATGACGCCACCCTGATGCGAGCCAAGCAGCAGGGTATCGAGCGCAGCCTCTTCCCGGAGTTATCACCCGAAGAGCAACTCATCGTCCAAATCCTCTCCAAGACCAATGATCTTCAGATTAACATCATCAGCGTGAAATCGAACATTGACATCGGTCGCCTCACCTCACTCCTATTTACGCTGGAAATGAAGGGAATCATCCGCACATTGGCTGGCGGAATGTATCATCTTTTGAAGTAACTCTTTGGCAATATCAAAAAAAAGATGTAATTTTGCAGCCGCAAAAGAAAAGAGGATTGCCCCTCTTGCCAAACAAAAAGAATAAGATGAAAATAGGTAATATAGAATTTGGGCCTCAGCCCCTCTTCCTCGCTCCGATGGAAGACGTAACGGATATTGGCTTTCGCATGCTCTGCAAGCGATTCGGAGCCGCCATGGTTTATACTGAGTTCGTATCGGCAGAAGCCTTGGTGCGAAGCATCAAGAGCACAGTCAGCAAGCTTACGATAAGCGATGAGGAGCGCCCTGTGGGCATTCAGATTTACGGCAGAACCACCGAGGATATGGTGGAAGCTGCCAAGATTGTGGAACAGGCGAAGCCGGATGTGATTGATATTAACTTCGGTTGCCCGGTGAAGAAGGTTGCCGGAAAGGGTGCGGGAGCCGGAATGCTCCGCAATATTCCACTGATGCTGGATATTACAAGAGAGGTGGTGAAGGCGGTAAACGTGCCCGTAACCGTGAAGACCCGACTGGGTTGGGATTGCGAGAACCTCATCATCACCGAGCTTGCCGAGCAGTTGCAGGATTGCGGAATACAGGCGCTCACCATCCACGGCAGAACCCGAAGCCAGATGTACACGGGAGAAGCTGACTGGAGCCTCATAGGTGAGGTGAAGAACAATCCCCGCATCCATATTCCGATTATCGGCAACGGCGATATTACGACCCCGGAGGAAGCCAAGCTTGCTTTTGAGCGTTACGGCGTAGATGCAGTGATGATTGGTAGAGCCACCTTCGGAAGGCCTTGGATTTTCAAGGAAATACGCGATTATCTGGATAATACGGGTGCAGCCCCGTTAACCGTAGATGAGAAAATCGACCTCCTGGAGGAACAGCTTCGCATCAACGTGGAGCGCATCGACGAGTACAGAGGCATTCTCCACACCCGTCGCCACCTGGCCGCCTCCCCTATCTTCAAGGGCATCCCTGATTTCCGCCAGACGAGAATCGCCATGCTGAGAGCCACTACCGTGGAGGAATTGAAAGAGATTTTGAAAGAATGCCGAGAAAGAATCAAGGCGATAGAATAAAGCAAAACGCCCTGTAGGAGCAAAAGCCTCGTATATGAAAGCTTTTGCCCTTACAGGGCGAATCCGTTATATCTTCCTTGTACCCAGGGTGTTGCCCTGGGCTAAGAGCTTGCTGGGCTTTCAGCCCGCTTCGTTAACCACATTAAGAGTTAACTGTTCATCTTGACGATCAAGAGTTAACAGGTTAACAGTTAACAGCTGATTTTCTATACTTCGCCCGAGAAGTCTGAAGAGGGAATGTATCTAAATATTGGAAACTTAATTCCAACATCAAAGGAATGGCTTCCCAATATCGAAGGGCTTTACTTCTTCAATATAGAAGCACCTTCGAGCAGGGCGAGTGCCTTGTTCTCGTTCTCCTCCATGATTTCTCGCTCGCCAGGGCCTTTGTCATTGATGCCGCAGAGGTGCAGGATGCCGTGGATGATGACGCGATGAAGCTCATCATCGTAGGTTTTGCCAAACTGCTCGGCATTGGTGCGGACGGTATCGAGCGAAATCACGATGTCGCCATTAATCACATCATCCTCATCATAATCGAAGGTGATGACATCGGTATAGTAATCATGACCCAGATACTCGTTGTTCACTTCGAGAATCTTCTCGTCATCTACAAACATATAGCCTATCTCTCCCACCTTGCGGCCATGAGAGGCAGCTACCTTGCGAATCCAGGCACTGGTGTCGCGCTTCTTGATCTTTGGCATTTTCACGCTATCTACATTGTATGTTATCATACGCTTCTTCCTCCTATTTTTATTTTATTTTTGGTAAAAATTCATCTACTTCTCTTCCGAAGAACCTCAATTCCCTCACCAGCGTTGAGCTGATGCTGCTGTATCTTGGGTCGGAAAACAGCAGGATGGTTTCTACGCCGCCCAACTGCTTGTTGATGTCAGCCTGCTCTCGCTCGTACTCGAAATCCTTGGCAGAACGGACGCCGCGAACTAGGAACCTGGCTCCCAGGCGATGCGCCAGGTCGATGGTGAGGTCATCGTAGGCAACCACTTCCAGGCGGTGGCCCTTGGATGCATCCTCCGCATCTACCAGCTCTGCACATTCCTTCGGGAAAACCTTTCTGATATCTTCTACACGCTTCGAGATTTCCTCGCTGGCGTGCTTCAGCTTGCTCATCGCCACTGCAATCACGAGCTTGTCAAACATCGGCAGAGCACGCTCCGCAATGTTCTGATGTCCTATCGTAAATGGGTCGAATGTACCCGTAAATATTCCTATCTTCATTACTTGAACTTTATGATTACTTTGAACTTTGAGATTCGAACTTTATTCAAACAGGTCGCCCTGCAAGATATTGCTTCCATACGGATTCCTGCCGAGATGATCATAGGCAAGCTTGGTTGCCATTCTGCCTCGTGGCGTACGCTTGATGAAGCCTTCCATGATGAGGAATGGCTCGTAAACCTCCTCTACGGTGCCGCCATCTTCGCCGATAGCCGTGGCAATGGTGCTTACGCCCACCGGACCTCCACGAAACTTGTCGATGATGGTGGTGAGAATCTTGTTGTCTATCTCGTCCAAGCCATACTGGTCGATGTTGAGCGCCTTGAGAGCCATCTGGGCAATCTCGTAAGTGATGGTTCCGTTACCCTTCACCTGGGCGAAATCCCTGACTCTTCTGAGCAGCGAGTTGGCGATACGAGGGGTTCCACGCGAGCGGCGGGAGATTTCCACTGCCGCCTCATCTTCTATCGGCACCTGCAGGAGCATGGCACTTCGCTTGATAATCTTCTGAAGCGTCTCCGGGTCGTAGTATTCCAGATGCAGATTGATTCCGAAACGGGCACGGAGCGGAGCTGTGAGAAGTCCGCTACGGGTGGTGGCTCCCACGAGGGTAAACGGATTCAAATCTATCTGGATGCTGCGTGCCGAAGGCCCCTTGTCTATCATGATGTCGATGCGGTAATCCTCCATCGCCGAATAGAGATACTCCTCTACCACTGGCGAGAGGCGGTGGATTTCATCGATGAAGAGCACATCGTTAGGCTCCAGGGAGGTAAGGATACCTGCCAGGTCGCCCGGCTTATCGAGCACAGGGCCTGATGTAATCTTGAAGCCCACACCCAGTTCGTTGGCGATGATGTTACTCAATGTGGTCTTACCCAGTCCCGGAGGACCGTGCAAGAGGGTATGGTCGAGCGGTTCGCCACGATACTTGGCAGCCTCAACAAAGACTTCGAGATTATCCACCACGCCATTCTGTCCGCTGAAGTCGGAGAACTTCAGTGGGCGCAGTGCTTTCTCGAATTCCTTTTCGGCAGGCGAAACCGTCTGTTGTCTTATATCAAAATCTTCGTTCATTCTATGACTATTATCGATAATATGGGTGCAAAGTTACACATTTGTTGCGGAATTAAAGAAGAAAAGCCGAATTATTTTGCCTCAGATTTTGCACAATCCAAGAAGATTCGTGCAGATTCGTAAGCTCGAACTAACAAAAATGTTATAATTTGATATTTAATTATTAAATAATTTGCTTATTCGGTAGAAAAGACGTACTTTTGCACCCAATATTGAAAGCGAGGAAAGAAGGAGGAGAGGAGAGAAAGAAGAGAGATCGTCAAAGACAATCAACCAAGAAATCGTCAAAGACAATCATCCCGGAGATTGCAAATAAGAGAGAAATATCAGGATTTTAAAAAGAAATAGAATTATGCTAAAGTTTTTTCAGGGGCTCAGCAAGCTGCTGGCCAATTACACCTCTATTTTCGTAATAGGTGTAGCAGTATTCACATTCTTCTTCCCACATACCTTCGACTGGGTGCGCGGAACTACTCAAACCGTCATTCTCGGCATCATCATGCTCACCATGGGCTTGACCCTGACCACCAACGACTTCAAGATTCTGGCTCAGCGCCCGCTGGATGTCTTCATCGGTGCCTGCGCCCAGTTCATCATCATGCCGGGCGTGGCTTACACCCTGGTGCACGTCTGGCATCTTGATCCAGCCCTGGCACTCGGAATCCTGCTGGTGGGATGCTGTCCGGGCGGAGTATCGAGCAATATCATGAGTTATCTCTGCCATGGCGATGTGGCTTTCTCCGTAGGAATGACCTGCGCCTCTACGATTCTTGCGCCAGTGATGACTCCGCTGCTGATGAAGATTACGGCAGGCGAGATTATCCATGTAGATGCTGTGGGAATGTTCATCAACATTCTGATAGTTACGATTATCCCTGTGGCCATCGGCTGCGCTTTGAATTATATCTATGGCAAGAAGGATTGCTTCCCTACCATTCAGAGTCTGATGCCGGGCATCAGCGTAACCTGTCTGGCGATTATTGTGGGAGGTGTGATCTCTACGGTTCACGATGACTTGGTAGCTCGTGGTTTATCGCTTTTCCTCTGGACTTTTGCCGTGGTTTTCTGCCACAACACCCTGGGTTATCTGCTGGGTTGGCTTGCCGGGAAGCTGGCGGGCTTCAATACTGCCAAGAAGCGTACCATCAGCATTGAGGTGGGAATGCAGAACGCCGGTCTTGCCACGGTTCTTGCTGGCAACTTCTTCGCCGCTCAGCCTCTCGCCGTATTGCCTTGCGCCATCAGTTGTGCCTGGCACAGTATTTCGGGTACCATCCTTGCCGGAATCTATCTGAAATGGGATCGCATGCATGAGAAGAAGTAAATGAATTCAGAGAGGATTCATGAATTCTTACAGAAGCAAATATTGAGCAGCACGCCCTGAAAGGGCAGAAGCTCCTAGCCCAGGGCACCGCCCTGGGTAAACATACAACCAACAAAACGCCCTGTAAGGGCAAAAGCTTCGTATCAGAAAGCTTTTGCCCTTACAGGGCGACTTTGTTATATCCCCATTATACCCAGGGCGGTGCCCTGGGCAAGGAGCTTCTGCCCTTTCAGGGCGTATTGCTTAAAGCTTACCGCTAGGCGGGTTACGGGTTAACAGCCGTTTTTCTATAGTTACACGAGCAAAGCACTTGAATTCTTCACTCTTCGTTCTTCACTCTTCACTTAACCTTCCCTACTTCCCCGTAGTCAGCAGCTTCACGGCACGCTGAACAATCTCGTTGGTCTCGTTCCAAACCTGGAAGTACTGACTCATATCCCAGATATCTCTTGCCACAAGGGCCTTCAGCTGCAGGGCGAGGTATTTCTTTGTCTGAGTCAATTCAGCCTCATCCTTCGGCTCTATCTTCTCTTTCTTGCCCTCAGCGATAATCGCATCGATGAGCGAAGACGGAACCTCATAGCTTGCCAGGAACTTGTTGAAATCCTTATACTGGCTCTTCAATTCCTTGCGATGCGCATCGATAAACTTCAGGCTGTGGTTGATGACGATGCTCTTGGCTGCCAGCTGACGGTGCATCTTGGTGTACTTGGTAGTATCCAGCGGAACGAAATAATCCGGCATGATGCCACCGCCACCATAAACCACACGATGCTTGCGCAAAGTATAATACTTCAAGCTGTCGGAAAGATGGATGCTGTCCTGGTTGGTGAACTCGCCATGCTTGTAGCGATTGTCGAGATCCATCGCATAATCCTGTCTGTCTCCCTTCTTATACGGCTTCTGGATGCATCTGCCGCTAGGCGTATAATAATGTGCGATGGTGAGGCGAATCTCGCTGCCATCATCGAAGGTGAGCGGACGCTGCACCAATCCCTTGCCGAAGGTTCTGCGACCTACCACTACTCCACGATCCTGATCCTGGATGGCTCCGGAAACAATCTCTGCGGCAGAAGCTGTAAACTCATTGGTAAGCACTACCACCTTGCCCTTGCGCCATCTTCCGTTAGCCTGCGCCTTGTACTCCTGACGGGGAGCTGCACGACCACTGGTATAAACGATGAGATCTCCCTTCTGCAGGAACTCGTTGGCTATCTGAGCCGCTGCCTGAAGGTAGCCGCCACCATTATCCTCAAGGTCGAAGATCAGGTCTTTCATTCCCACTTTCTTGAGCGAATCCATCGCCGTAGTCACCTCCTTGTAGCTGGTCAGGCCGAAGCTTCCCAATCGGATGTATCCGATTCCCGGACGAATCATATACGCCGCATCCATCGTGGTTACAGGAATCTTGTCACGCTTCACCTTGAAAGTAAGCTTGTCCTTGATGCCACGGCGCACGATGGTAAGATTCACTGTAGTTCCCTTAGGACCACGGAGGCGCTTCATGATTTCCTCCTTGCTCATCTTCACACCCGAAATAGCCGTATCATTCACCGCAACGATGCGGTCGCCGGCTATGATTCCCACCTTCTCGGAAGGACCATTCACTACGGGCTGGATGACGAGCAAGGTATCATCTACCATATTAAACTGCACGCCAATGCCATCGAAACTGCCATTCAGCGGTTCATTCATCGCCTTGGTTTCCTTGGCTGTGGCATAAGAGGAATGAGGGTCGAGCTTCTCGAGCATACCACGGATGGCATCCTCCACGAGCTTATTCTCATCCACACTATCCACATAGAGGTTGGTAATGGCGATTTCAGCCCTTCCCAACTTCTCTATCGGGCTGTTCTTGCCCATCTTGATGCGCAACTGGGCATTGACAGAAGTTACTGCCAAGAATGCCAGAAACGCAAATAAAATTATCTTCTTCATTTTCTAAAACTTCGTTCTTCACTCTTCACTTAATCCAGCGGTGCTGAGTCTTCCTCCGGAATATCCTCCTCAATCACCAGGTTATCGATGATGAAGTTCTGACGTTCCATCGTATTCTTACCCATATAATACTCCAGGAGTTTCTGCACCTGATCGGTCTTGTGGAGCGTAACCTGCTCCAATCGCATATCCGGACCGATGAAGTGGGCAAACTCCTCTGGCGAAATCTCTCCCAATCCCTTGAATCGGGTGATTTCCGGGTCAGGACCAAGGTCTCTGATGGCCTGCTGGCGCTCCTCATCGCTGTAGCAGTAATGCGTGATGAAATCGCCCTTCTTCTCCTTTGGTCCCAACTTGGCATCGGCATCAGCCACCGCCTGCTTGTTCTTGATTTTGGTTCGCTTGTTGCGCACTCGGAACAATGGAGTCTGAAGCACATACACGTGGCCCTTCTTGATGAGGTCAGGGAAGAACTGCAGGAAGAAGGTGATGATGAGCAATCGGATGTGCATTCCATCTACATCGGCATCGGTAGCCACAATCACCTTATTATATCTCAATCCGTCCAATCCGTCCTCGATATCGAGGGCTGCCTGAAGAAGGTTGAACTCCTCGTTCTCGTAAACCACCTTTTTGGTCAGACCATAGCAGTTTAACGGCTTGCCTCGCAGGGAGAATACCGCCTGAGTGTTCACGTCACGGCTCTTGGTAATGCTTCCGCTGGCAGAATCACCCTCGGTGATGAAGATGGAGCTTGCCTCCTTCAGCTCGTTCTTGGCATCGCTGAAGTGGATGCGGCAATCGCGCAACTTGCGGTTGTGAAGGTTCGCCTTCTTGGCACGCTCACGAGCCAGTTTGGTAACGCCAGCCATCGCCTTGCGCTCACGCTCACTCTCCTTGATCTTGTTCTCCAGAATCTCAGCCACATCCTTGTGGATATGGAGATAGTTATCTACTTCCTTCTTCAGGAAATCGCCCACATACTTATTGATGGTCTCGCCTCCGTTCGGAGACATTGTGGTACTTCCGAGCTTAATCTTCGTCTGACTCTCAAACACCGGCTCCTCAACGTTCAGGGCGATGGCAGCCACCAGTCCGTTTCGGATGTCGACATACTCATACTTGCCGTAGAACTCCTTGATGGTTCTGGCGATATGCTCCTTGAAGGCACTCTGATGAGTACCGCCCTGGGTGGTGTGCTGGCCGTTTACGAAGGAATAGTACTCCTCGCCATACTGATTGGTATGGGTAAAGGCTATCTCGATGTCTTCGCCCTTCATGTGGACAATCTCATAAAGACCCTCGTTGGTCATGTTATCGGTCAGGAGATCTTTCAAACCATGACGGCTGAGGATGCGGCGACCATTATGCATGATGGTAAGACCGGTGTTCAGATAAGTATAGTTACGGAGCATGGTTTCCACGAAATCATCGTGGAAAGAATAGTTCTTGAACAGGGTATTATCCGGTTCGAAGAAGATGAAGGTACCGTTCTCGTCCTCCGTATCTTCGGTAACATCGCTCTGCAGAATACCTTTCTCAAACTTCAGATGGCGCACCTTGCCGTCGCGGAACGACTTTACCTCGAAATGGGAGCTGAGGGCATTCACCGCCTTCACACCCACTCCGTTCAAGCCGACACTCTTCTTGAACGCCTTGCTGTCGTACTTACCACCGGTATTCAGCACGCTCACAGCCTCGACAAGTTTACCTTGAGGAATACCACGACCATAGTCGCGCACGCTGACCCGCAGATGATCTTCGATATCAATCTCCAATCTGGCACCAGCCCCCATCTTGAACTCATCGATAGAGTTATCTACCACCTCTTTCAGAAGCACATAGATACCATCCTCCGGCAAGTTACCATCGCCCAGACGACCAATGTACATACCCGGACGGGTACGCACATGCTCCATATCGCTCAAGTGTCGGATATTGTCGTCGGTATATTCCACCGGCTGCTGCTCCTGTGGGGCTTTCAATTCATTATTATCTTCTGACATAAAATCCTCCTATGTTTTTAGGGGAGATCCCTTAATTCCTTATTTAATAATCTTCTTGTAGCATTTTCTGCGCTTGTGCATCACTGGGGTCAAAGCTCCCCACTGTCCCTGCACGCCCGCATTGGTTTCCAGCTCTACCTGGGTTTCACCCCATTCAATGCCGTACTTCTGGTACCAAGGAATCAGGTCGGCAAAGAGAAGCGCATTGGCTCCCTTGGCACGATACTCCGGAAGAATACCGATGAGAAGGAGGTCAACGATGTTGGTCTTGTGCTGTTTGATGGCTCTCAACACATGATACCAGCCGAAAGGCAGCAATCTGCCACGGCGGCACTTTCTCAGGGCATGAGCCAATGACGGCATGGTGATTCCCACACCGATGAGCTTATGCTCTCCACCCGTCCAATCCTCGATACAGGTGATGAGGTTGAAGTCGAGGAAACTGAGATACGACTTGATAAGCTGATCTATCTGCTTCTGTGAGAGTTCTGAATATCCATAGAGATCCTTGTAGGTATCGTTGATGAGATCAAAGATTTTCTGACCCATTCCGCCTTGGAAGACTTCCTTCTTAGTAAGCTTGCGCACATGCAGATTGTAGCGCTTCTCTATCATCATCGCTATCTTGGCGTACTTCTCCGGTATGGTATCAGGTACCATGATCTTGAACTCCACATACTTGTTATCTACCTCAAAACCCTCCAGGGCCTCGATGTGCTCCGGATAATAAGGGTAATTGTAGATGGTAGGCATAGTACCCAGCTGTTCGAAACCCCAGGTAAGCATTCCCTCAGGGTCCATATCGGTAAATCCAAGCGGACCTACCATATCCTCCATACCTTTCTCTTTACCATACTTTTCCACAGCATCCAAGAGAGCCTTCGAAACCTCACGGTCGTCGATGAAGTCAATCCATCCGAATCGGACGGATTTCTTTCCCCACTTATTGTTTGCCTTATGGTTGATGATAGCAGCAACGCGACCTGCCAGTTTTCCATCCTTATAGGCAAGATAATACTCTGCCTCGCAGAACTCGAACGCAGCGTTCTTATCCTTGCTCAGGGTATTCATTTCGTCGCTGAAAAGATTAGGCACATCGTATTCGTTGCCTTCGTAGAGGTCGTAGTGGAAGTCGATGAACGTCTTCAAATCCTTCTTGCTTTCGACCTTTTTAATTTCTATTAATGACATGATTTCAAACTAGTTTGCAATATTATAGGATGCAAAAATAGCAATATTTCGCCAAACGACCAAATATTGCTATCTTTATTTTCAGTTTTTTAGGGGTTCAAGAATGATTACGAGCCACAAAGTGGCTTATATCACCCGATTAGTGGTGGCTCTGGCGGAATCATCACTTGATGAGATGCTTCTTAATCCACTCCATCTGCTTGCGATTGGTATCGGTGGTTGTCCAATGCTCGTTGATTGGTGTAAGCAGACTTTCCTTCTCGCATTTCAGGGTATTCCACACGGCGTAGCTGGTGGTTGGCGGACAGGTATTGTCGTTGTATCCCCAGGTGAGATAAGTTGGCGCCTTCACCTTCCGGGCAAAGTTCACCACATCATAATAAGCCAGGGTATGGATGCAATCCTTGTTCTGCAATATCCCATGGTATTTATTGAAGTGAGGATATCCGCCCGTTCTTCCCTTCTCAACGTATGCAGCCATATCGCTGAGCGCCGGATGATTGGCCACACACTGGGTTACTCTGCTATCCAAGCCTGCTGCGACAATCGCCAAGGCACCGCCCTGACTTCCGCCCTGCACAGCCACATTCTTTCCGTCCCATTCGGGGAGCGAGGTAAGGAAGTCGATGCAGCGCACCAATCCCTGATACACATGGCGCATGTAGTAGCGGTCCTTATCTTCCAATCCATTGGCAAGATAACCGCCGTTTGCATCGTTGAATCCCTTGCTTATCTCCTGGAAGGTTTCGACAGGAAGACGTGGATCGAGGCCATGAATCTCTATCTCGAAGCGGATAAATCCATTCTCGGCATAATACTTGTTGCGCAGGGGTTCCTTGATGGTCTTGATGCCAGCTCCCGGAGGGGTGAGAACCACGGGATGGCTACCCTGCTTGGCATTCTTGGGATAGAAGAGATAGCCATACATCGCATGTCCCATCTTGTCTATCTGAAGTTTTACGAGATAGCAATCTATCTTATCGGTGCAATACTCCTTGGCGAGTTCCTTGGTGTAGCTTATCGGCACGTTCTTCAGTTCGTCCTTTGCCTGCTGCCAGAATGCATCGAAATCCTTAGGCTCCTGGGTATAAGGCTGAATCTTATCCACCGAGAATCCTACTTTTATATGATGCTGGTAGGTTTTCCCATCGAGCTTATAGAATAATCTCAAATCTCGGAAGCCCGGAGTCTTTCGGGTTCCCATGTTCACGATGGCGCGCCCGTTCTTCAGCCTGAAGCTTCCCTGCTTGTCTGCCTTCAGCATGTCATCGCCAATTTCATAGTTCACCTCGCCATCACGAGGTATTCCATACTTATAGAAACTTACTTCCACCTTAGCCTGCTCGCCCGTCTTATAGAGCCAGTCGGCATGGTCAGGCACGGTAAGCCAAAGATAATCACTGCGATAGGGATAGTTCTCCGCCTTCACACTTAACACACTCGTCATGTTCATCGCCAGAATAAACATAAACGAAAGATAGATTGTCATTAATCTGTTCATAATTTTGTAGTTTGTTTTTAAATTATAATATTCAACTATCATATATGAGCGCAAAAGTACAACTTTCCATTGAAATAACAAAACGATTTCAAGGATATTTTTGTTCAAGATACCCTCAATAGGCATCTTGAACAAACAAATATCCTTCCCTTCACCAAATGAGTAGTGACATTCTGAGGGTAGAGTCGATCACAGAAGACAATATGGAGTCAAATTGCTCCATGACCCGAAATTATTCCTCCAAAAGGAGTGAGTTTCTCAGAATTAATTTGTATCTTTGCCATGTCATATCAGAGTTTTGCTTGTTTTCTTTTCGCAACACTAAGATAAGTGAAAATTCTGACATAGCAAAATCCGGAGTAACTTTTTGTTTCTCAGGTGCTTAAAAAGTTTAATTGATAATAGTGTTGCGGAATTAATGGAATAACCAGAAATGAGATTGAAAAGACATCTACTGACAGCCGCCCTGGCACTCTTTTGCCTATCGGCAGCTAACGCCCAACTGCTAAGAACAACAGTGGAGCAAGGAGAAATTGAAGGAGTGGAACATGAAGGATTCGCCCTATACAAGGGAATCCCATACGCAGAAGCACCAGTGGGCAACCTCAGATGGAAAGCCCCTGTGAGCAAGAAGCCTTGGAAGGGAGTATTCAAAGCAGACAAATGGGGAGACCGTCCACCACAGCCCATCGACCCTAACCAAAATGGTGGTGAACAGGGCATGAGCGAGGACTGCCTATACCTCAGTGTGGAAACGCCAGCCAAGAGCAAGAATGACAAACTCCCTGTATTTGTGATGATTCATGGAGGAGCCTTTCTTTCTGGCTCCTACAGTGGAACTCAGGAAAGCTTTGTCAAGGAAGGCATCATCTATTGCAGCATAGAATACCGCTTGGGAGCCTTGGGATTCATGGCACATCCAGAGCTGAGTAAGGAATCTGGCAAGAACATATCTGGTAACTATGGCATCCTTGACCAAGTGATGGCCTTAAAATGGATTCACGACAATATCGCTGCCTTCGGTGGAGACCCTGACAAGATTACCATTGCAGGAGAATCTGCCGGTGGTATCTCGGTAAGTATACTATGCGCCTCTCCCCTTGCCAAGGGACTCTTCCGAGGAGCCATCAGCGAAAGTGGTAGCTCCTTCTGGCCTGTGGGTGAAAGCAGAAATGGTAACACAGCCATGCTCACCACCAAAGCGGCAGAAGCAGGTGGACTTCTCCTTCAAAAGAGACTCAAGGCTAAGAACTTGAAGCAGCTAAGAAAAGTTCCGGCTATGGACATCGTGAAGAATACCGACTTTGAGTCCTTCTGGCCAAACGTTGACGGCTACTCCATCACCGATGACCAGTATAAGCTCTATGAAAAGGGAAACTACAATGATGTAAATGTCATCATAGGAACCAACAGCGACGAAGGAAGTATGTTTAGCCGCCCTGTCAGTGTAAGTGACCATGAGAAAAGAATCCATGAGATATATGGAAGCTGGGCAGACCAGGTTCTCAGTCTCTATCCTGCCAAGACAGAGGAAGAAACCTACTTCGCCCAATCCGACATTTTCCGTGATGGCTCCTTTGCATGGGGAACGTATGCCTGGGCTAACCTGCAGAGCAAGACCGGCAAGGGCAAGGTGTATATGTATTACTTTGACCAAGACTCAGAGAACACCATCGTGAAAAGCCGCAAGGGAGGAGCTAGCCATGTGGCAGAGATGCCATTCATCTATGGCTATAAGTTTGGCTCTGGAAAGATGACCGAGACGGAGCAGCACATGGAACAAATCATGTCACGCTACTGGATCAACTTTACCAAGACAGGAAATCCAAATGGGAATAGCCTTCCTTTCTGGACTACCTACCAGGAAGGTAAACCAACGGTGATGATTATGAAGGAAGGACTGCATTTGGGGCCTGTTCAAAATCAAAAGCAAATGGACTTCTTCGAGAAGTTCTTCAAGGAAAAAAGAAAATAATACGTCAAGAGGGTGTGTCATAAGTCTATGGCGCACCCTCATATTTCGCAAACATTTCACATCAGTTCCTGCATTGGTATCAATGCAACACCTAATTAACCTCATTTTCTTATTCTTTAATTTTCTGACAAGCTTTCTCCGTTATTACCAGCACATGGCTTTCGTCGCTCAGTGTGGTGGCGAAAATATAGGTTTCACCACCATCCTTCAGCTTCAATCGCTTGCGCAATTCCGCTACGGAGAGAGGGAAGTTGCGGGTAGCGATGTTCGCCTTGGTGATTCCTGACAGATGACGCTTCAACTCCTTCTTATTGAAAGAAGAGATGGCGATGATGCGGAAACTTCTGCCAGGGAATGCTTCGATAGGTGCCTGGCTCACGAAAAGATGGCTGTTCTTGGAAAGCATCCTCGCATCATAACGATCGGAAAGAACACCGAAACAGCCGGCTTTCATCAACGACGCATTCGGCTCATAAAGATACTGCATCTCTTCAAGCGTGGATGGGGCAATCTTGACGGAAGAAGACTCCATATCCATCTCGTCGCAGACGAAGGATTGCGCATCATTGACGCAATAAATGCGGAGATTTCCGCCCATATTTCGCGCAGAGAGCACTAAAAGGAGCTCTTTGCACTCATTGTTCACGGAGATGATATGAACCTCTCTTACGTGGCTTAATTCGCTTATGGCACGGTGCCAGTCGAGCATCGGAGAGAGTTTGATGATAACGTAATCTGCCTTCGAAAGCATCTCTTCCTGCAAAACGGTAACATCGGGCGTGCAATCCTTCAAGGATACCACCTTGTTGCCCGCATCATCTCTACGGGCAGGATCAATGAAGATTAACTTAAGACCAAGCTTGGTCTTAAGTAATGACAAAGGTTGGTCATAAATGATGCCTAAAGAATCATCAGCTGATGCAGCATCATCTTTCTTTGGCAGAAAAGAATGAAGAACCTCTATTCCATCCCCATTCTTCACGATGGCGTTCTTCAAGCCCAGTCGCTCAAAGTTCTCCTTAGCCGCCTCGCAGAGATGAGCCTGACGCTCCACGTACATCGACTTCACTCCCAATCGGGCTGCGATATAAGAGAAATCTACTCCAAATCCACCTGTCAGGTCAACAAACTCTATTTCATTTTCAGTCTTCATCTCGGTTCCAGATGAAGAAGCCGGCAAACCGAGCAGTCTCGCAGCCAATTCTGCCTTGTAAAGCGCAGTAGATTCAGAGGAGCATTGCTCCATAGAAATATGAGGAGGATAGATGATGCCTTCGAGACTTGCCCAACGAGGCAACTTGACACGAGCCATCTTTCGCCCGCGAATCTGATCGAGAGCGAAAGGCATATCTACTTCCGGATACTTGCTTCCGAGAAAAGCCAGCTGGCGGACATCTTCGTCCTGGTGCTGGCGAATAAAGTCTTGAGTAGCTTGGTTCATCATTTATGATCTTTTTATATCTTTATGGAATGGTACTTTATATTTTTATAGCTTAATACTTCTGTTCTTTTAAACCTCTCACGACATAAGGAATATTGCCTGGCAATGGCAAAAAAATGCCCTCCTAAAGGGCAAAAAAATGCCATGGCAAGGCAAAAATTGGAATGAGGCCTCCGCAGTAAAAAAGCCTACTCTCGTTTTCACTCTTCACTCTTCACCATTTAGCCTGAAACCCCGATAAACACTGGGGATTTGAGAGGTGAAGAGTGGCGCTGACTCTTCACCTCTCTTCACCTCTCTTCACCTATAAATGTAAATCACTGACCCACAACGGAATAGCTACAGAACCGAAGAGCTCCAAAAGCTCCAGCCTTATAAAAAGGTGAAGGGTGGGTGAAGAGTCATTTTAACTCTTCACCCACCCAACTACCTATCCTTCAATCACTTACACCCAAAAGGTGAAGAGTGAAGGGTTTTTGAGAAAATTCTCTCGCATTCGTTCGAATGCGAAGAGAAAAATCCGGTGTCTTAAGAGATACGGTTGATTAGTCAGCCAACTTAGCCTTCAAGAACTCACGGTTCAAGCGGGCGATGTTAGCGATAGACTCGTTCTTAGGACAAACAGCCTCGCAAGCACGAGTG
>QRFC01001169.1_pt1 | contig 22371 bp, 20 predicted proteins | sample 1861061 | NCBI WGS metagenome assembly QRFC01 (sample SAMN09711282, study PRJNA482702) | Human gut metagenome, whole genome shotgun sequencing project.
CCCGCCGCACAAAAAAGTTCGGCGGGGTGCTGTTATGAAAAAGGGAGTTTGTGTTTTGCCGCGAATACTGTAGAGAGCCAAAAAGAAATGAGGGATGCGGTATGATGCGGTTTGTCCGTGAAGTTCTGATTCAATCACTCGTCGTAATTGTGGTGATGTATCTCGTCCAAATTATAAAATACTGGATTGTGGGAGAAGTAAGACCTTCACCGCTCGGTGTGATTCTCAGTCTGGTCGGCGGTTATCTTTTATCTGAGGTCATTGTGAAAAAGCTCAATGAAAAATGAGGCAGCTTACACGCCAAATTTTCAAAGCGAGGGAACCATTCCGTTGCAGACTGTATTGGAACTTATATCCGAGGACATCCTGATGAACGGAAACCACTGGGCTTTTGCACCATCACTTGCAGAACGAGCGGAACTTGTGGCGCAGCTCAAACGTAGCGCCTCTTTTTGGAGCGATACACTTTACTTTGACAGCAGTAGAGAACCGCCAGCGGAGCTTCCGTTTTATAATTATCTGCTGCTGCAACGCACATGGACATGCCGCCGCGGCATAGAGCAAAACATCTATGTCTGGACGCTTCATGGGTTTCATTCCTTCGCCGCCTTGGAGCGGTACATTGTATGTGAGGACTCGATTAATAGACTATTTGTATTTGTGAAGGAGCACAAGCACTATCGAAAAGCCGATTACAGGTTCTTTTTTCAAGATGAATTTGGAAAGAAGACCTATACAGACATACGCTGCGCGTGCTGAGCATGCGCTGGGTCCATAACTTCGTTCGAAAGGAAGAAGTATGAAAGAAGAAAAACAGTTGACGCAAAGCGCACGCGACTATGCCGTTTATGTAGGCGACGTTGCGCTCGACGAGTATTACCGGACACCGCGCTGGCCGTCCGTTGCAGACAAGGTGGAGGTGCAGACGCTTGAGGCGATTCCGGGCGGCATGATCGCAAATGCGGCCTGCGTCTATGCAGCGCTCGGAAATCAGGTGAAATTCTGCACGGTCCTGCGCCACAGCCCGATCACGGAGCTGCTGCTGAAGGATCTGGAAGCATCCGGCGTGGATGTTTCCATGACGATTTATGACGATACGCTGCCGGATTCCAAGACGATGATCTTCCTGTGCGGCGAGGAGCATACGATCTTTATACCGACGCTGCATGTCGACACCATCGATTTTACACCGGAACAGTTTGAGGTGCTCAAGGGCGCAAAGTATCTGTACTCGACCGTTGGCTATCTCAACTGCATCACCTGCGAAGGAAAACGGTGGAAAGAGCTTGCGCTGGTCCTGCGGGCGCACGGCGTAAAGGTCGTTGTGGACTACGATGTGGACTATGAGCGCAACGGCGACACGGAGCGATTCCGCAATGTCGATATCGGCTTTTTCAATGAAACCGGCTTTGACAGCATCCGTCAGGGCAAAAGTTATGAAGATGCCGCACGGATGCTTCAGTCGCTCGGCATGCAGACGGTCGTGGTCACGCTCGCCAAGCGCGGATGCGAAATCTACAGCGGCGAAGCGGTGTACAAGCTTCCGGCGCGCAAAACGCAGGTCGTCGATGTAACCGGGGTCGGCGATACATTCTGCTCCTCGTTTATTTCGCAGCTGGACGAAATGGGGGCCGAACAGGCCGGCAGATTTGCAAACGCAGCGGCGTCGCTGTGCGTGTCGAAGCTTGGCGCTCGCAGCGGTGCGGTCAGAAAAGAAGAGGTGCTCAAATTACTATGGCAGAATTGAACCTTGCAAATATTCAAAAGGCGCAGGACATCGCAAAGCAGACGATGCTCGAGCTCAACCGCGAGATTACCGTCGGCATGAGCGAACGGGACATCATCGTTCTGGCGCAGAAAAAGATGGTGGACAAAGGGTCGGACGAATGGTGGTACCACGGCCTGCCCGGGCTGGTCCTGCTCGGAAAGCATTCCGCTGTTTCGGTCGGAAGCAAGGACATCAACCACACCGACGAATATCGTGTGGCAGAAAATGATATCATTACGATCGATATTGCGCCGACCTATCACAAAGGATGGGGCGATTATGCAAGAACGCTGTTTATGGAAAACGGCAGAATGTGCCTGCTGGATCAGCCGGAGGGCCCGAAGCACAAAGAGGGTCTTGAGGCAGAGCTTCACATCCACCGCTATATGGTGGAGCACTGTGATCCGGATATGACCTATGAGGCGGTTTTCGAGGTGCTCGGTGCGGAGATTCAGAAGCTGGGCTTCCGCAATCTGGACTTCAAGGGAAATCTCGGCCACTCCATCGAGATCGATCAGGCAGACCGCGTCTATCTGGAAAAGGGAAACCGGCTGACGCTTCGGCAGGTCGGAAAGCCCTTTACGCTCGAGCCGCATATCGCCAACTGTGCGGATTACGGCTTCAAGCGCGAGAATATCTATGTCATCGAGGGCGACCGTCTGGTCGAGATCTGATTCTGCAAAATAAGCCAATGCACAACGCCGCCGCAGGAAGATCCTGCGGCGGCGTTCGTGCGCTATCATCTTGCAGTGCTCGCCCCGCAGGGCGAAGGAAAACGGAAATCCATGGCAGCCGGACGGCGCCGGGTTGTGCGAAAGCAGCCGGCTATTGCAGCAGCGTCCAGCTCAGACTCTTTTCTGTCTGCGGCAGAATGCCGAGAATGTTGTCGATCTGAAGCGCGATATAAAGAAGGATATGCGTGTCTGAGGCATTCATGTCCAGATTCAAAATCGCGCCGATTTTTGCAATGCGGCGATAGAGCGTATTGCGGTGGACCTGCATGGCCTCCGCTGCGCGCGTGACATTGAACGCGCAGGCGGCATATTGCTCCAGCGTCGCAAGAAGATCCAGCTTGTTCTCCGCGTCATATTTCTGGATGGGAAGGATGATGCTGTTGTGTACCTTTTCCAGAATCGGTGCGCCCCAGCAGTTGCAAAGCGCCTGATACAGAAGGTAGGAGCGGAAATCATGGATGGATTTATGCGGGTCGAGCTTCGGGCCGATGATCATTGAGAACTTGGCCTCGCGGAATGCTTTTTGCAGATGCCAGAGGCTGGAACAGGCCTTGCTGATGCTGAGGCAGATGTGCGCGCTGGGATAGTCTTTCCAGATGCGCCCGAGCAGCTGCTGCAGGGTCTGCACAGGGCTCTGGCCGTCGGGGCGAAGCTCCGATGCAGCAGAGACAATGACATAGCGCTGCGATTGGATGTGGATATAGGAGGTCGGAAATTGCTCCTGTATGATCTTTTTGACGCCGCCGCGGATGATGATGGGGAGCTCTTCCTGCCACTCCAAGATCCAGACATAACGTGCCGTGTCGCTGTCGATGCCGAGGAACGATGCAGTTTCCCGCAGTGCAAGCGGCGACATGGTATGCTCTCCACGCAGAATCTCACGGTAAAGCCCGCCGGGGCTGTTGATAAAGTTCCGGTTTGCGCCGCAGCTGAGCGCCAGAGCAAAATACGGGATGGTCTCCATGGTCATGGCCAGCTCCAGCTCGGAGATATGGCGCTCATACTTCAGAGGAATCGCGATAAAGGCATACAGATCGAGAATGCGCACGATCAGCGCGCGGCAGTTCTGGTTGCAGTAGATCTGCGGCTCGGAGCACGAAAGCACGCGGCTGAGGTTGCGCGACAAAATGGCAGTGACATTGATAATACCGAGCGTATCATGCTGCGTCAGACTGTGAAGATTCGGGCCGACCACCAGATCCACCGAGCGGCCGAGCGCATTATTGACGAGCTGAGCAACGTCCAGCGCCGTGTAGGGCTTGGAGCAGCGCTCGGCAAGGTCCAGCCGGAACTGCATCAAAAGCGCAGAATCCTCTGTTTTCGGAAGGTCCGGTCTTGGACGCCATACGATCCGGTGGAAATCTGCGGCCGAGGGAAGGGCCAGAACAAAGACGTAGCCGGAGTCTAAAATCTGACGCTGGTGCTGGGTCAGGGTGAAATCGGGAAGCCCCGTGAGCACGATCCCGGCAACGCCGCTTCGCACCGCGGCAACAAACAGTGCGTCAGGGGTAAAGGCATCGGAAAACAGGCAGTGTGTCAGAAATAAAAGCGTTCCGGGCGGCAGCTCCAGCAGATCTGATACGCCGGAGACCAGCCGCAGCGCCTGAAATTCGCGTTCATGGCACTGCTCGCCGCAGACGATCCGGTAGTTGTCTTCATTCAGATGCAAATCGCTTAGTTTCATACGGTGCCTCCTTTCTGCCGAGCAGCTCATACAGCCGTGCGGCCAGATGCAGGGTGATAAGATTGTCGGGAAGGTCCAGATCCATGTCCAGAATTTCGCTGATGCGATCCACACGCTTATACAGCGAGTTCCGGTGCAGATACATCTGGTTGGCAGTCTGAATGGTGTTGAAATTATTCTGGCAGAGGTTCAGGAGCGTGTCGAGAAGGTCTGCGTTGTTTTGCCTGTCGTAGTCTTGCAGAACTGTGATGACCTCCGAGTAGATCAAAGAGATTGCCGGGGTTTCCTTGATGCAGCTGAGCAGATAGTAGAGCATATAATCTTCATAGCAATGGAGCATCGTGCCGGGCTTCGTTTTTGCGCCCATGTGCAGCGAGAACTCCGCCTCAGCCAGCGCTTCCGGCATTTCCAGAAGTGAGGAAAAGCACGCACTGCATCCGATGCCGAGCTCGGGTAGGATGCCCATTCCGGAAAAGCGCTGGATCTGCGGCAAAACTTCCTCGCGGAATTTTGCAAGCGCCTTCTGCGGCGCGGCGCATTCGGTCATGAACAGCAGGTGGCCGCTGTGGCGAAACAGATGCCCGTTTTGAGACAGGGAGGACAGATACCCTGCGATCCTGCTGCGGCAGGCAGCGTCTTCGATGCTGCCTGCCGGCTTTGTCTCTACAAGAAGCAGAAGGCGGGGACGGTCAAAGATAAGGCCGAGATGCTCGGCGTTCTGCTTGAGAAGCTCCGGTTTTCCGTTGAACATGTCCGTGAGGACGGCGTGGAAAAACGGCAGCTTCAGCTGGTAGAAAAACGGACGGCGCAGGATGCTGCGCTGCATCAAAAAGGCGATGTTCGGGAGCGAGGAGTGCAGCAGCAGAAGGTCTGCCTCCGAAGGCGGCTGGTCGGCGCGATAGACGGCGCAGAGGTCAGCAACAGAAAATTTAGAATCAAGAACAGGGAGAAAGACATACAAAAGGTTATCCTGCACGATCCGCTGCGGCTTATCCTGAGCGGCAAGCATCTGCCGCCAGACCGCTGCGGCGGACTTGGCAAACTCGCCGCAGGAGCAGCGCTCCGGCAGCGCATATTGCCGCGAAAACAGGAAGACCGGGACATGCAGATACTCATACAGCAGGGTCAAGATGGACGACGGACAGCGATTTTCTGCAACCAGAGGCGCACACTGACGCTGAAAAGCGGTGTGCAGATGATTGAGATATGCTGTCTGACCGCGAAGCGCCGCCTGAACCAGCTCCAGCGCGTCATCGGCGTTTGCGCTGATGGAAACGGCCAGAATGGGCGGTGCATCTTCAGACGTGGCCGCCTGCAGCGGCTGCGGGTCGTAGTTTGTCGTAGCGCGGACCAGAACGGCGGCGGCTGGCGGGAGTGTTTTTTCACGCAGCATTCTGCAAAGGCGGTCTTCGTCTTTCGGAAGCTGCAGACCGGAGGCAAGGATGAGCGTATCCGGTGTGGCGTTAAACGCTGTGCCGAGCAGTTCGCAGCGGGAAATCGTCACACGATCGGACAGATGTCCGGATAAAACGCGCAGCGAGCGATAGTCCAGATGCAGGGAAAATAACTCAGAAAATGTCATAAGCCCTCCTGTAAGATGTCTCTGAAAACGACCAAAATGCGAAGAGCCGGCATGGCCCTGCGCATTTTGGCAGACAGACGCTTACGCGTCGAGAATGATATAGTCTTTTGTGAAATGGTGCAGGATCTCTGCTTTGCCGTCCGGCAGAATGACGACGCAGTCTTCAATGCGCACGCCGAATTCACCGCCAAGGTAGATACCCGGCTCGATGGTAAAGCACATGCGCGGCTCGAGATGACGACAGTTGTTCTTTTTGATGTCTGGCGCTTCATGGCCGAGATACCCGATGCCGTGACCCAGACGTGTGGTGAACCAGGGGCCGTAGCCGCCTTCTGTAATGACGCTGCGCGCCGCCTCGTCCAGATCCGGGATCCATGCACCGGCTGCGGCAATGGCCTCGGCCGCCTCATTTGCACGGCGGACCAGATCGTAGACCTCGCGCTGCTTTTGCGTGGGTTCTCCCAAAAAGACGGTGCGTGTGATATCTGTGCGGACCAGATCGTATTCGCAGCCGAAATCAATCACGATCGCGTCTGCCTTTTCCAGAGTGCGAAGGCCCAGATTGTAATGCGGATAGCCGCCGTTGGGACCGGCAGCGACGAGCGCGCGCGCATTTTTACCGCCGAACTGCGCCATGTGCGCAAGCAAAATGGACTTGACCTCGCCTTCGGTCATGCCGACGCGGATCTTCGAGAGCGTCTGCTCCAGCGCGCGCTCGGCGATATTTGCCGCTTCGCGCATGGCTTCGATCTCCCGGTCGGTTTTATAAATACGGATCTCCTGCGGCAGAAGACGGGCGCTTACCCAGTGGACGTCGACGGCCTCGGAAATTTCAAGCAGATTGAATGCGCGGACGGTTGCGTTGACGCCGATGGTCTTGCCGATCAGACCGTTTTCCTCCAGCGCCTGCCGGACAGCAGTCTGAAAACCGTCGCCGTCAAACCAGGCATAGACCTTTTTGTTCGGCAGAATGGCCTCCATCTCGTCTTTTGTCAGCAGGTTGCAGACGTAGAAATATTCACCGTCTGCTTTGACAAACAGGCCCTGAAAGCGTTCGCAGAAGATGGGGTTATGGCCCGTGATGAACAGAAGATCCTCCGACGGAGCGATCAAAATGGCGTCCAGACCTTCGCGGCGGACTTCTTCTGCCATTTTATTGAGATAGTTGATGCTGAACGTTTGCATGACAAGCCTCCTCGTTTCAGATGGATATGTGCGGAGCCGGAACAATGCTTGAAAAATGTCTTGCGCGCCGACGCTGCTCCGCAGGCGCGCGGCAAATACATGAGATTCGACAAGGGATACTTTTACAAATCCAGAATAGCAAAGCAAACGGTGCAAGTCAAGCAAGGATGTGTCAAGATATACACTATGCACTGTGAAAAACGATAATTATGTAAAAATGCACCGCGTATACCCGGAGAAAATATGGTACACTGACTCTAACCAGAACAGAATACCGCTTAGGAGGTTTGAACAAGATGAAAAGACCGGAGATCGAGGCCGTATGGCAGTACATCGACGCACATCGCGAGGAGTATCTGTCGCTGCTGAAAAAATTCTGCTCGCAGCCAAGTGTTTCAGCCCAGAACTGGGGCATGCGCGAGATGGCGCAGATCGTCTGCGAGACGATCAGAGAGCTTGGTGCAGACGCAAAGCTTTTTGAAACAGGCGGCAACCCAATCGTGTTCGGCGAGCTGGATTACGGAAAAGAGCGCACCCTGATGCTCTATAACCACTACGACGTCGTGCCGCCCGAGCCCTATGAGAAGTGGCAGACGCCGCCTTTTGTGCCGACTGTGATCGATGACCGTATCGTCGCGCGCGGTGTGGCCGACAACAAAGGCAGCCTTCTTTCCCGATATTGCGCCATCGATGCTTATCAGAAGGTCCACGGAACGCTTCCGGTCAATGTCAAATTCATGGCCGAGGGCGAAGAAGAGATCGGAAGCATCCATCTGGGAGAGTTTGTCCGCGAGCATATGGAAATGGTGAAGTCCGACGCGATCGTCTGGGAAGGCGGCAGCAAGGACATCAACCACGGACCGCTTCAGGTAGCGCTGGGCGTGAAGGGCGTGACCTGCTTTGAGCTGCGCTGCCGCTGCGCCAGAACAGATATGCACTCTATGAACGCAGCAATCGTGCCGAATCCGGCGTGGCGGCTGGTGAAGGCGCTTTCGAGCATGAAAAATGAAAAAGAAGAGATCACCATCGACCACTTCTTTGACGATGTTCCGCCCATCAGTGACGAGGAGCTGGCATATCTGAACGCGTTTGAATACAACGAGGCCGACATGCTCAAGGCCATCGGCAAAGAGCAGTTCAACAATGGCCTGACGGGGCTGGAGCTGAAAAAGCAGCTGTTCCTGCGCCCCAGCATGACCGTTCAGGGCATCCATGCAGGCTATACCGGCGAGGGTGCAAAGACGGTGCTTCCGGGCGAGGCGTTCTGCAAGATCGACATCCGCACGGTCATGGGTCAGAAGCCGGAGCGTGTGCTGCAGCTGGTCAGAGAGCATCTGGACAATCACGGCTTTGGCGACATTGAACTCATTGCCGGTCATAGCATGCTTCCGTTCCGCGGAAGCCCGGAAAATCCGCTGGCAAAGGCTGTTATCGAGAATGTCGAGGATGTTTACGGCATGAAGCCTGCGATCCATCCGAACATGGCAGGCTCCAACGGCATGGGCTTCCTCTGCAATCTGACGGGCACGCCTGCGGTTTGCTACGGCGTGTTCAACGACGATTCGCATTGCCACGCGCCGAACGAGTATATTTTCCTTGAGGACTTCTTTAACGGCATCAAGCTCAGCGCAGCTGTGCTCCACGATTTTGCTGAGGTGTGATCGATGGCGCAGATGGATATCAGTCTCTTTGAAATTATCGGACCGGTGATGCTCGGGCCGTCGAGCTCCGGCACGGCCGGGATGGCGCGGCTCGGCTATGCGGCGCATCTGTTTCTGACGGGGCCACTGCAGAGCATAGACCTTTGCTTTCATCCGCGCGATACCGGATGCTTCGGTCTTCGCAGCCATGTAGCGCTTGTCGGCGGAGCGCTGGGCATGCGCCCGGAGGAACCTGCACTGCGGCGCGCGCTGGAGCTGGCGAAAGAGCAGGGGATCAGTCTCAGCACCAGCAAATTTACCGAGCAGCCGCTTCCGGAAAGTGCGCTGACCGTAAAGCTCAGCTTTGTCGAGCGATCCGGGCGCCGCTGCGAGATCACGGGCGTTTCTGTCGGCGGCGGCAGCATTGCGATCACGAACATTGAGGGCTTTGCGGTGAACCTTTCCAGCACGGCCTCCAATGTATTCGTCTGGGCGGAGCGTCCGGTTGCGGCAGAGCTTCGCGCCATGTTTCCGCAGTATGAGATCGGCGCTTCCAGACAGGCAGAGCGGGAGCTTTGCTGGATCAACACCGGCAAAACGCCGGACCGGGAGGCGGCCAAACAGGCTGCGCAGATTCCGGGTGTGACACGGACGCTGGCGCTTGAGCCGTTTGTCCCGCTGGGCTATGTGCCGCATACGCCGCTGTTTCGTTCGTTTGACGAGCTCATTGCCCGCGCCGATGCAACAGGGGAAGACTGCATAGAGCTGGCGCTTAGCTACGAGCAGAACCGTTCGGGCCGCACACGCCGGGAAATTTTGGAGCAGATGCATCAGATGCTCGGGTATATGAAATCTGCCGCAGAAGAAGGCCTCACCCGGCCTGTACACACGCTGTTTGGCTTTGGTACGGGCGAGGATGGGAAAAAGCTGATGCGCGCGATGCAGGAGGGGAAGACCATCTCCGGCTCGACGCTCAACCGCGCCGTAGCCAAGGCGCTTGCCACGATGGAGGTCGCCGATGCAATGGGCTGTGTTGTAGCTGCGCCGACGGCGGGCTCGTGCGGTATTGTGCCGGGCTGCCTGCTCACAGTGGCAGAGGACAAGGGCCTGGACGACGCGGCAGTCGTGAAGGCACTGTTTGCCTGCTCGCTCATCGGAGCTGCGCTTTATTACCACAAGGTGAGCTTTTCCGGACTTGGCGGCGGCTGTCAGGGGGAGATCGGCGTCTCCTCTGCGATGGCAGCGGGAGGACTTGCCTGCCTCGCCGGAGGCACCGTGCGACAGGTCGTGGACGCCGGCGCACTGGCGCTGAAAAACATGCTGGGGCTTGTCTGCGACCGCATCGGCGGCTCGTCGGAGATCCCCTGCATCCGCCGCAACGGCATCGGCGTTGCCAACGCATTTTGCGCAGCGGATATGGCGCTTTCCGGTATTTGCAGCTACATTCCCGCCGACGAGGTGGCCGAGGCGCTGGTCGACTGTGAAAAGCGGCTTCCGCCGGAGCTTCGCGGCGGCTGCGGAGGCCTGACCTCTACAAAAACAGCGGCCAGAGCCAGAGAAATCGAAGAAGAGATCAACGCCTCTTTGGCGATCTGAAGAAAGGACGGAACTGAAATGGATGCTTCTATGAAACAGCACATGCAGCCTGTGTTCGACTATATTGACGCGCACAGCGAAGAATACATTGAACTTCTCAAAAAGTTTTGCAGACAGCCGAGCGTCGCGGCACAGCATTTGGGCATGACGGAAATGGCCCAGATGGTGCAAGAGCAGGTGGCGCTGCTTGGGGCAAAGGCACAGCAGGTGCCGACCGACGGAAACCCGGTCGTCTTTGGCGAGATCCAGAGCGGCAAGCCCTGGACGCTGACATTCTATAACCACTACGACGTGCAGCCGCCGGAGCCGCTGGATGAGTGGATCACACCGCCCTTTGAGCCGGACATTCGCGACGGCAGAATTTACGCCAGAGGCGCAGCGGACAACAAGGGCAGCTTCCTGTCGCGCTGGTGCGCCGTGGACGCATATCAGAAGGTGTACGGCGAGCTCCCCTGCAACATCAAGTTTATCACGGAGGGCGAAGAGGAGATCGGCTCGCCGAATCTCGACTCGTTCCGGATCGCGCATCCGGACATGGTAAAGACCGACGGCATCGTCTGGGAAGGCGGCAGCAAGGACATTAACCGCGGACCGCTGCAAATTACAATGGGCTGGAAGGGCCTTTGCTATGTTGAGCTTCGCTGCCATGCCTGCAAAGACGACATGCACTCCATGTACGGCCCCATTGTGCCGAACGCCGCGTGGCGTCTGATCTGGGCGCTGAACACCATCAAGGATGAAAATGACCGTATTACCATCGATCATTTCTACGATGACATCATCCCGCCCGATCAGGAGGAAATGGATTTTCTGGAGCAGATGAATTATGACGAGCAGAGCGTTCTCAAGGCAAACGGCATTGACCACTTTATCAATAACCTCAGCGGCACTGCGCTGAAGGAGAAGCTGCTCTATGAGCCGACGGCCAATATCGCGGGCATTGAATCCGGCTATACGGGCAAAGGCTCCAAGACCGTCATTCCCTCCTACGCCTTCTGCAAGATCGATTTCCGTCTGGTAAAGGGACAGGATGCAGAGCGTGTGGTAAAGCTCCTGCGCGAGCATCTGGACCGCCGCGGATTTACAGACATTGAGGTCATTAAATACTCCGGCAAGAACCCGTACCATGCCGATACCAAAAGCCGCATTGTGCGCGCTGCGCTGCGAAATGCCGAGGATATCTACGGCATGAAGCCGTCGCTTTACCGCAACGGCGCCGGCACCACCGCAATGGGCAGCTTCTGCGGTCCGGAGGGGATCGATGCGGTCAGCTTCGGCATTGACCATATGGAATCGCAGATCCATGCGCCCAACGAAAACATTTATTTGGAAGACTACATCAACGGCATCAAGATGACCGCAGCAGTTATGTACGATTTTGCTACAATGGATTGAGTTCAAACGACGTGATGCGACAAATTTACACCGTGAGATGTAAGGAACGCGCAAAATTCACTACCGCAAATAAGAACATGTGTGATATACTCTATCCATACGCAACGTTGGTTTGTTAAAGTAAAAAACGGAGCGAAGAAAGACACAGTAAAGGAGAAGAAACATGAAAAGAACCATCGCTATGCTTCTGTGCGTTCTGATGCTTGCCAGCTTGTTTGTTGGCTGCAGCAAGCAGGAAGCGCCTGCTACCGACACGCAGACCACGACCGACACGCAGACGGCAGCCACCGGCACCGAAGCCGGCCGAACGGACTTTGTTTTCGGCCTGACCTCTGAGCCTGCACAGCTCACCCCCTACAAGACCGACGAATTTACGGCCTTCACCGTAAACTATCAGGTCTTCAACCGTCTGATCGAACTCAACGCCAAGGGCGAGCTTGTTCCCTCTCTGGCTGAGAGCTGGACGCTGAGCGAGGACGGCACGCAGCTGACCTTTAAGCTCCGCGAGGGTGTGAAGTTCCACAACGGCGAAGAGATGACGGCCGAGGATGTTGCTTACACCTATAATCAGGCGATCGCAACGCCGGCTACCTCCTCTGTCACCTCCATGATGAAGGAAATGACCGTGGACGACACCTACACCTGCACACTGACGCTGACTGAGCCGTTCGGCGCGATCGAGTCCTGCATCGCAGCTTCTTACCTCAGCATCGTTAACAAGGCTGCGGACGAGGCTGACCCCGACGGTTACGGCCGTGCACCCATCGGCACCGGCCCGTATAAGTTTGTCCGCTGGGACATCGGCGACAAGCTCGTTCTGGAAGCCAACGACGAGTACTGGGAAGGCGCTCCTGCCATTAAGGACCTGACCTTCAAGATCTGCCTTGACACCAATGCTGCGCTTGTTGCGCTGCAGAACGGTGAAATCGACCTCTGCGACACCATCCCTGTCACCCAGAAGGCGGTTGTGGAGTCTTCTTCCAACCTGACCTGGGCGGCCTCCGGCTCGACGGCTACCTACTTCTTGCTGGTCGAGACCAACAAGGCTCCGTTTGACGATGTCCGCGTTCGTCAGGCACTCTCCTGCGCGATCAACCGCGACGAGTGTGCTGTCGGCGCTTGCGACGGCAATGCAAAGCCCCTTCAGGCAATGATGAATCCCGATGTCGACTTCTACCCGACTGATTTTGTCAGCAGCTACGGCTATGATCCCGAGCGTGCCAAGGAACTGCTGGCCGAGGCCGGTTACGACGAGTCCAACCCCCTGAAAGTCGAGTTTACCTGCATGGACGACAGCCGTATGCTCCCGATGGCTGAGATCGTTTCAGAGCAGCTGCGTCTGGTCGGCGTGGAAGCTACGATCGAAAAGTACGAGCGCTCGACCTGGCTCAACAAGGTCCGTACTGAGCATGACTATCTGCTGGCTCTGATGAACACTGCCGCAGCTTACAACGACGCCGACTACCTCTACGGCCTGTTCCACAGCAAGTATGTGGGCGGCAGAAACTGGGGCGACGTTGATGATCCCGAGCTCGACGCACTTCTGGAAGAAGGTCGCAGCGAGTTTGACGCTGCAAAGCGTGCTGAGATTTACACCAAGGTTGTAGAACGCATGGACGAAATGCAGTATGTACCGGCCATCCTTCAGCCGGATCAGGCGTACGTCTACAATTCCAACCTGCAGGGCTTCGTTGCCAACCCCAACAGAAGATGCTTCGTCTTCGACTACAGCTGGGGCGCATAATTTACTAAGTCAACTTTATTTCTTACAAACCTCTGCGAGGGACCTGCCGGCGGAAACGCCGGCAGGTCCGGAACAGACATAAGCGCAAAACAGACCAGATAGACAGCCGAAGTGTGCAGGAATCTGGCGCGCGCAAGTTGAATTTGTCTGCTTGGGCCGTAACGGCTCTTTTTTTATAACAATCCGGACCGGAAAGGCCCGGAAACTGCATGAAATATGTGCCGCAGTTTTTCGGCACATGCAAAGACACTGATGAAAGGGCGTATGAAAAAACATGCTGAAATTTATTGGCAAACGCCTGTTGACCATGATCCCTGTGCTTCTGGGCATCTCCTTGATCATCTTCCTGATCATGAACCTCACGCCGGGCGACGCCAGCGGTTTGATTCTCGGCGAAGGCGCGACGAAAGAGGCGGTGGAAGAGCTGCGCGAAGAAATGGGCTGGAACGACCCGGTTCTGGTCCAGTACGGAAGATATATGGTCAACGTGCTGACGAAGGGAGATTTCGGGACCTCGTATATTTCGAAGGTTCCTGTTACGCATGAGCTGGCAGAGCGTCTGCCGAACACCATCAAACTGGCCATCGGCTCTGTGGTACTTATGGTAATGCTGGGTATTCCGATCGGCATTTTGTCGGCAGTCAAGCAGTACAGCCTCGTTGATAATGTTACGCTTCTGACCTCCATGCTGATCTGCGCGATGCCGTCATTCTTTATGGGCCTTTGCCTGATGCTGCTGTTCTCGCTGAAGCTGGGCTGGCTTCCGGCTATCGGCGCAGATACCTGGAAGCACTTTATCCTGCCGTGCATCACCTGCTGCTCGGTCCATCTGGCGCAGCTGATCCGTATGACACGGTCGAACATGCTTGAGGTCATCCGCACGGACTATGTCCGCACGGCAAGAGCCAAGGGCGCAAGCGAGCGCCGCGTGATCTTCGGCCATGCGCTGAGAAATGCGCTGCTGCCTGTTATCACGATCGTCGGACTGAACCTTGGCGCGATGCTCGGCGGCGCTGTGATCACGGAGAGTGTCTTCTCGATCTCCGGCGTCGGCACCATGATCGTCAACGGCATCCGCAAAAAGGACACGCCTTCTGTTATGGCGGCAATTTTGCTTGTTGCGGTGATGATCAGTTTGGTCAACCTCATCGTAGACATTATCTATGCGTATGTCGATCCCAGACTGCGCTCGAAACTGAAATAAGGAGGCGGAACGATGAAAAAAGACGCTCAGGCAGAACAGGCCGTCAACGAGTTGGAAGTCAAAAAACGCAGTCAGCTTTCTTATATCTGGTTCCGTTTCCGCAAAAACAAGCTTGCCATGGTGGGCATGTTCCTGCTGCTGGTAATGGCGCTGATCTGTGTTACAGCGCCGCTGTATCTTGATTATAACGATGATGTTGTTACACAGCACGTCATGGAAAAATTCACAAAGCCGTTCTCCGAGGGACATATCCTCGGCACCGATCACTACGGCCGCGATATGTTTGCGCGTATTGTCTACGGCGGCAGAATTTCTCTTTCCATGGGCTTTGCCATCGTGGCGCTGTCGCTGGTGATCGGCGGCACCATCGGCGCGATCGCGGGCTATTACGGCGGCATCGTCGATAACGTTTTGATGCGTATTATGGACGTTTTGCTGGCTCTGCCGCAGATCCTGATGGCAATGGCCATCGTTGCGGTGCTTGGAACGGACATCAAAAACCTGCTGATCGCGATGACGATTGCTAATATTCCGAAATTTGCCCGAATCGTCCGCTCTGCCATCCTGCAGATCCAGGGTCAGGAGTACATTGAAGCGGCCAAGGCCTGCGGCACCCGCGACCCGCGCATCATCCTGCTGCAGATTTTGCCGAATGCCATCGGCCCGATCGTTGTTCAGGCAACGCTCCAGATCGCGCAGTCGATCATCAGTCTGGCGGCATTGAGCTTCATCGGCCTTGGCGTGCAGTCGCCGCAGCCGGAATGGGGCACCATGCTTTCAGAAGGCAAGCAGGATATGATGCTTTATCCCTTCGTTGTCATCGAGCCCGGCATTGCGATCATGCTGGCGGTTCTGTCGTTCAACCTGATGGGCGACGGTCTGCGCGACGCGCTCGACCCCAAGCTGAAGAACTGATAAAGGAGGCCAATGCAATATGGATACGAATAACGTATTGGAGATCCGGGACCTCCATGTAATTTATGAAACCGATCAGAGTACGGTCTATGCGGTCAACGGCGTGAACCTCACCGTGACAAAGGGCAAAACGCTCGGTCTCGTGGGCGAAACGGGAGCCGGCAAGACGACGACGGCCTTGAGCATCATGCGCCTTCTGCCCAAGAGGATCGGCATTATCCGCCAGGGCAGCATCACGCTTGACGGCCATAACGTCATGGAACTGACGGAGGGCGATATGCGCCTGATCCGCGGTGATACCGTTTCGATGATCTTTCAGGACCCGATGACGAGCCTCAATCCCGTCATTACCGTCGGCAAACAGATCCGGGAGTCTCTGGAGCTGCACCGCAACGGCCGGTCAGACAAGGAAATTGATGCACGTGTAGACGAGATGCTCGAGATGGTCGGCATTCCGGCCTCCCGTAAAAACGACTACCCCCACCAGTTCTCCGGCGGCATGAAGCAGCGCGTGGTCATTGCGCTGGCGCTGGCCTGCGAGCCGAAGCTGATTCTGGCCGACGAGCCGACGACCGCGCTTGATGTCACCATTCAGGCGCAGGTTTTGCAGATGATGAACGAGCTGAAGGTCAAGCTGAATACGGCGATGATCCTCATCACGCATGATCTTGGCGTTGTGGCTGAGACGTGTGATGATGTGGCCATCATGTACGCAGGCGAGATCATCGAAAGCGGCACGGCAGAAGACATCTATGAAGCAACAGAGCACCATCCTTATACGGTGGGCCTGTTTGGCTCGATCCCGGATATGGACTCCAAGGCCAAGCGGCTCAATCCCATCCCGGGACTTATGCCCGATCCCACATGTCTGCCCGCAGGCTGCCCGTTTGCGCCGCGCTGCCCGAAGTGCATGGACATTTGCAAAGAGAAAAAGCCGGGCGTTGCCAGGTACGGCACGCATGAGATCAAATGCCATCTGTTTGCCGCAGAGGAGAAAGGAAGTGCAGAATAATGGCGACACCCCTGATCGAAACCAGACATCTTAAAAAATACTTCCAGACCCCGGCAGGTCCGCTGCATGCGGTAGACGATGTCAGCATTGCCATCCAGCACGGACAGACGCTCGGCGTGGTCGGCGAGTCCGGCTGCGGCAAATCTACAATGGGCAGAACGATCCTGCGCCTGCTCGAGGCGACCTCCGGCGAGGTGCTCTATAACGGCGAGAACATTCTGAAGTATAACCGCAGTCAGATGGAGCAGATGCGCAAGAAGATGCAGATCATCTTTCAAGACCCCTACTCCTCGCTGAACCCCAGAATGTCCGTCGCGGATATTATCGCCGAGCCCATGAAGGTCTGCAAGATCTATCCGACCAATAAGCAGATCTATGCGCGCGTCAATGAACTGATGGACGTTGTCGGCCTTGCACGCCGCTTTGTCAACGCCTATCCCCACGAGCTCGATGGCGGCCGCCGCCAGAGAATCGGTATCGCCCGGGCGCTTGCGGTCAATCCGGAGTTTATCGTCTGCGACGAGCCGGTCTCCGCGCTTGATGTATCCATTCAGGCACAGATATTGAATCTGCTGATGGATCTGCAGGAGAACATGGGTCTGACCTACATGTTTGTGACGCACGATCTGAGTGTTGTCAAGCATATTTCCAACGAAATTGCGGTCATGTATCTCGGACAGTGTGTGGAAAAGGCCCCGGCAGACGAGCTGTTTGCCGCGCCGCGCCACCCATACACAAAGGCACTTTTGAGCGCAGTGCCGAAGCCCTCGCTTCGCGCAAAGGGTGCGCTTCAGAACGTCATCAAGGGCGAGGTTTCCAACCCCATCAATCCGAAACCCGGCTGCCGCTTTGCTGCGCGCTGCGAACACGCATGCGAGGCCTGCACGCGGCAGGATCTTCAGCTGGAAAGCTGCGGTCCGGAGCACTATGTTGCCTGCGCCCTGGTTCATGAAGGGAAAATTTAAGGAAGAATTGGAGTTTTAACGTCATGAAAAAAGAACTGCTGTCGATCCTCCGCGCAGAGGTTGCGCCTGCGCTGGGCTGTACGGGTCCGATTTCCGTTGCCTTTGCCGGTGCAGCCGCACGTCAGGCTGTGGGCGGAACGCCCAAGCATATCAAGCTGATCAGCGATATGAATACCTATAAAAATTCCATTGCCGTTGTGACGCCGGGCACAAGCTTCATGGGCGTGCTGGAGCCGACCTGCGTCGGTGCGTTCTATGGCGATGCAGACCTTGGCCTGGAGGTCCTCAAGTCGATGAAGGATCCGGACGAGGCATTCATCCGCGAGTTTGCAAAGCAGCATGCCGAGGTCGCCATCAAGTGGGACTACCACGGCATGGGCATCTACATTGATGTAGAGGTAGAGACAGAAAACGGAACCGGCCGCGTCGTCGTGGCGCAGGCGCACGACCGGGTCGTGCTTCGCGAGGTTAACGGGAAGGTCCTGTATCAGGACCCGAAGTTTGATCTCAACGATCAGGCCTTTGACGGCCGCGCACCGATCCGTGATTACTGTGTGCGTGATTTTTACGATTTTGCCCGCGAGGTACCGCTGGAGGACATCGCATTTTTGAACGAGGCAGTCGAACTCAACACCGCGCTGGCCAAGGCCGGTCTGGCGGAAAAGATGGGAAGCGCATTCGGCGACAGCATTGCCAAGCTCGCCGGCGAGCCCGGCTACATTCGCGCCAAGAGTCTTGCTGCGGCCGCCTCTGATGCGAGAATGTCCGGAGCGAACCTCTCGGCAATGAGCTGCGCAAAAAGCGGCAACGTCGGTATTGCAGCGTCTGTACCGCTGGTCGCGCTGGCTGAAGAGGCCGGAAAGACGCGCGAAGAGCTGCTGCGCGCTGTCTGCCTGAGCTATCTGATGACCATCTATCTCAAGAGCCACATCGGAAGACTCTCTGCAATGTGTGCCTGCGCGATCGCTGCAAGCCTCGGAACGGGCGCCGGCTATTGCCTGCTGCTAGGTCTTGATTACAGCTGCGTTGAAAAGACAGTCAGCAATATCGTCGGCAGCATCGGCGGCACGCTCTGCGACGGCGCAAAGTTCGGCTGTGCGATGAAGCTTGCCACAGCTGCTGGCGTTGCCATCGAGTCGGCCCGCCTTGCCCAGCTCGGAAGCGCCATTCCCGACGGAGACGGTCTGGTCTGCTACAGTGCAGACGATACCATTGCCATGCTTGGCCGCATCGCGGCTCCCGGCATGGTCAGCGCCAACGAGTTTATGGCCCACGAGATCATTACGCGCGAAAACGCACGTAGCTGAGAACTATCAGAAAGGAACGTGTCTGCAGGATGGAAAAACTGAGATTTGCGATACTGGGCGCCGGCTGCGGCGGCCAGTCGATGGCGGCGATTCTGGAAAATCAGGGCTGTGCCGTAACGCTGATGGACAAAAATGAAGCGTTGGTGCAGGAATTAAAGCAGGAAGAAAAGCTGACGCTGACGGGAAAAATCGAACTGACTGCTCCCATGCCGGCCTGCGTGACGACCGATGCCGCCGAAGCCATTGACGGCGCGGATGTTATTCTGGTCGTGACGACGGCAGACGGCCATGAGGATGTGGCACGGGCCATCGCAAAGACCATCCGGCCCGAGCAGATCGTGGTTCTGAACCCCGGTATGTTCTGCGGCGCGCTTGCCTTCCGGACGGCGCTTTCCCGCTTCGGCTGCCCGCATGAGATCCTGGTTGCGGAGATGGCAGATCTGATGTTTGCCTGCCGCAAGGTCAAAGCAGGAACGGTATTTCATTCGGGACTGAAGAAAAAAGCGGTGCTTGCAGCCGTCCCTGCAAGCAAGACCGATGCGGTGGTCGAGCTGCTCAAGCCCTATTTTCCCATTGTCACGCCGGCGCAGGACATTTTGCACACGGCGATGTCCAGCATCGGCTGCGTGCTGCACTGCGTACCAATGATCATGAACGTCAATAAGATCGATGCCGGGCAAAGCTTTGATTACTACATGGAGGGCATCACACCCAGCATTGCGCGTATGGCGGAAAAGGTCGATGCTGAGCGCATTGCGCTTGCCAAGAAGCTCGGCATCGACGTTGCCTCTACGGCGCAGAGCGTCATCAATGGCTACGGCTCGCACGGCGAAAATCTCTACGAGGTCATCCAGACGACACAGGCTTATGTCGGTATCCAGTCACCGTCGAGTCTGGCACACCGCTTCTGCCACGAAGATACGTTCGGTTCTCTTGTAGGCTTTGCAACGCTGGCAAAGGAGCTTGGTGTGCCGACGCCCGGCATGGACGCGATCATCACCTGTATCAGCATGGCAACGGGAATCGACTACTTTACGGTTGGCCGCACGGCGCAAAAGGTCGGACTGACGGGAAAGAGCGTCGATGAAATCTACGAGATGATCCGGTAAGGAGCGAAATATATGGAAAAGACGGCTTGGCGTGTAAGCAGCAGCGACGATGTTGCTGTTGTGCTTCAGAACGTGGAACCGGATGAAACGGTTGTGTGCGAGGGTGTAAGACTCTGCGCCGCAGCAGCTATCCCACAGGGACATAAGATCGCCTTCCGCGCCGTTCCGGCCGGAAGCGTTGTCCGGAAATATGGTGTGGCGATCGGCGAAGCGACACAGGATATTGCACCGGGGGACTACGTACACACGCACAATCTGAAGGACATCACAGAGCAGCTTTGTGCAGAGTTTGATCGACGGTTTCAAGAATGGGAGAAGACACAATGACTACGCTGACGGGATTCCGGCGTAAAGATGGGACATTTGGCGTGCGGAACGAGGTTCTGGTCCTTTCCACGGTTCACTGCGCAAACGCTGCAGCGCAGCAGATCGCAGCAAGCGAGCAGGTTCCGTGTATTACGCATGAGCATGGCTGCACCGAGGCGGAGACGATCGCTGCGCGGACCACGCTCGGTCTTGCCCGCGCCGGGCAAAGTCCAAACGTCTTCGGCGTTCTGCTGGTGGGCCTTGGCTGTGAGCAGATCGACGTGCAGGCACTCAAAGAGCAGATCGGCGCGCACACAGACGAAGTGCAGACGCTTTGCATCCAGACCTGCGGTGGTATGCCGCAGGCTGTGGAGGAAGGAAAAGCGATCGTGCGCCGCATGAAGCAGGCAGCAGAAAAGCAATCGCGCGAGCCAATGCCGACAAAACAGCTGATCGTCGGCGTGCAGTGCGGCGGCTCTGACTGGACAACGGCGCTGGCCGGAAACGCAGTCATCGGAGAGATGACGGACCGAATCGTCGAGATGGGCGGCTCTGTTCTGATGGGTGAGGTCTATGGGTTCCCCGGCAGCGAGCATATTGTAGCCGAGCATGCGGTAAACCGCCAGGTCGGCGCGGAAATTATGCAGATGATCCGGGAGCTCCGGGCCGATTTCATCGAAAAAACGGGTTATCCCATCGAGCGTGTGAATCCGACCCCCGGCAATAAAGCCGGCGGCATTACAACGCTCGTGGAAAAATCGATGGGGAACGTCAAAAAAATGGGCTCTGCGCCCATTCAGGGCGTGTTGAAGGTCGGCCAGCGTCCGCCGCATCCGGGCCTCTGGATCGTGGACAACCGGAACGAAGGACCGGACTCTTTTAACATCACAGCCTTTGCAATGGCGTCTGCGCACGCTGTTGTGTTCAGCTCCGGCCGCGGCACGCCTGTGGGAAATGCGGTGATGCCGGTTTTGAAGCTGACGGGCAATCCGGAGCGTTACAACCTGCTGCAGAGCATCTTTGATTTTAACGCAGGCGTGGTGCTCAAGGGCGCAGAGCTTGGCCAGACGGGGCAGGCACTGGTTGACTGCCTGATGCAGAAGCTTTCCGGGGAGATGACAAAAGCCGAGTGCAACGGAAATTACGAATACTCCATCCCCTATGGCGGGCTGAAGGCAAGCAGATCATGAAAAAAGCTGCGCCGCTTCTGGCGGGGATTTTCGCACAGGTGCTCTTCGGCTTTACAATGCTTTTTGTCAAGCGCGGTATGGCGATCGTACATCAAGACACCATCAAATACCTTGCTTTTCGGTTTGTGACGGGCTTTTTGTGCATGACGCTTCTGATCGCGCTTGGGATCTGCAAGGTGAACTTTCGGGGAAAAAACCTCAAATACGCGATCATCTGCGGCTTGTGCAATCCGCTGGTCAGTCAGGTGCTAGAGACAAGCTCCACGCGCTTTGCGCCGACGGCGCAGATCGCCATGCTCTCCAGTATCTGCCCGATCGTTGTGGTGGTGCTTGGCGTTGTGCTGTTTCACGAAAAGGTGTCGCGCGCTGGCGTAGGCTTCTGCTTGCTTTCTGTTTTTGGTGTTTTTCTGACCAGCATCGGACCGATGGAGGGCGCAACGACAACGGGCTTGATCCTCATTTTAGCGCTGATCGTTGTGGTGGCATTCAGCCGTATTTTTCTGCGCGAATCGCGCCTGAGCCTTACGGCATTTGAATTGGTCTATATCACGACAGCGATGGGCGCAGTCGGATTTACGCTGACGACGCTTGTGGCGCATGCGGCAAGGGGCAAACTCGGCACGTTCTTTACGGGCCTTGGCTCGTGGGATTTCATTTCGGCGGTACTTTTTATGGGAATCGGCTCCTGTGTGGTGGCGTTCTGCCTGATGGCCTACTCAGCCACGAGCCTCAGTGTCGAGGTTTATGCCTGTCTGAATACGATCTATACGGTTGTCTGCATGGCAGTCGGCGCATGTCTGCTGCATGAAAAGCTTGATGCGCTCGATGTGATCGGAACGGCCGTTATTTTGTGCGGTGTGATCGGCACGAGCGTCTTTGGCCGGCGTCCTCTGCAAAAAAAGAGGAAAGCGCCGCAGACAGAAACGACAAACTGAATATCCGAAGGAAGCGCAGCGCCGCGGTCTGAATGGACCGCGGCGCTTTTGTGTTTGCGAAGTTGGACAAAATCGGCGAAACAATTCTCAAAATCGGTGC
>QRFC01001173.1_pt1 | contig 22322 bp, 18 predicted proteins | sample 1861061 | NCBI WGS metagenome assembly QRFC01 (sample SAMN09711282, study PRJNA482702) | Human gut metagenome, whole genome shotgun sequencing project.
TTACAAGACTATCTTCCATCTTCATGTTTGTATGACTTATTTCTGTTTTATAAAATATAAAAACCTTAGTAACTGGACGTTACTTTTTCAATTGAGTTCAAAAACTCATAATCAAAGAAACGGTCTTTTGACTTATGCCAAAGACCGTTTCTTTTACAATATTATTCTTCATTCATCTTAGCCAGCTTGGCTGCCTGGTCGGCTGCGATGCAGGCGTCGATGATCTCTTCGATATCTCCGTTCATGATCTTGTCTAACTTATACAGGGTCAGACCGATACGATGGTCGGTGACACGACCCTGGGGGAAGTTGTAGGTACGGATCTTCTCAGAACGGTCTCCGGTACCGATCTGGCTGCGGCGCATCTCTGCTTCCGCATCGTGTCTCTGCTGCTGCTCGATGTCATACAGCTTGGATTTCAACAGTGCGAATGCCTTCGCCTTGTTCTGGATCTGAGACTTCTCTGTCTGGCTGTATACCACGATTCCGGAAGGATAGTGGGTCAGACGTACTGCGGAGTCGGTGGTGTTGACACACTGACCACCGTTACCGGATGCTCTCATGACATCGATACGGATATCCTTGTCCTCGATGACGATATCAATATCATCATCCACCTCCGGCATAACCGCCACACTGATGGTGGAGGTATGGATACGTCCGCCGCTCTCGGTCTCCGGCACACGCTGTACACGATGTACGCCACTCTCATACTTCATCTTGGAGTAAGCACCCTGTCCACTGATGGTAAACTGTACTTCCTTCATACCGCCGATACCGATCTCATCCACGTTGATCAGCTCTACCTTCCAACGCTGCTTCTCGGCATAATGCACATACATACGATAGATCTCCGCTGCAAACAGTGCAGCCTCATCGCCGCCGGCACCGGCACGGATCTCCACGATCACATTCTTGTCATCATTAGGATCCTTGGGCAGTAACAGGATCTTCAGCTCCTGCTCTAGCTCTTCTACGCGCTTCTTGCTATCGTTTAATGTCTCCTTGATCATCTCGCGCATTTCTTCGTCTTTTTCCTCTTCCAGCATGGAAAGAGAATCTTCGATATCCTGCTTGCACTTTTTGTACTCTGTATACGCATCCACGATGGGAGTCAGATCACTCTGCTCCTTCATCAGCTTGCGGAAACGTTCCTGGTTATTCGTGACCGTGGGTTCATGCAGTTCGCCCATGATCTCTTCAAAACGAATCAATAAATCTTCTAACTTGTCAAACATAACTAATTCCTCTCAATATAAGTTGTAACAGTTCAGCCATGAACATATTGGAGAGCAAAAATCATGCTTGCATGATTTTGTGAACGAATATGTTCATGAACTAAGCGCCAGGTTTATGAGCAAAGGTAGTCACGAAGTGACGGAAAGCGTGTCAGCGCGACTTTGCGAATGGTGCGGGCTGAACTGTTACATACGTTCCAAAAACTACCCGGTCCAGACCGGCATAATCCTGCACCACTTGTACCTCGCAGTACCCTTCGGTGCGCATCAGCTCCGATACAGCCTGTCCCTGGTCATATCCGATCTCGAAAAAGAGCATTCCACTGCTCACCAGATGTTTTCCTGCTTCTTCGATGATACGGCGGTAAAAATATAAACCATCCTCTGTACCGTCCAGTGCCATCCTGGGTTCATGGTCGCGCACTTCCGGCATCAGCCTGTCTACCTCAGCACTGGCAATGTACGGGGGATTTGATACAATGATCTCGAATTTTCCCTCCACCTTTTCAAACAGATCGCTCTGTAAAAAATGCGCATGCTCCGCTTTTTCCGGGGTAAGCACCTTCAAGACATTCCGTCCTGCCACTTCCAGTGCCTCAGCTGACAGATCCACACCCAGTCCTTCACAATCATTGCTGTAATGCAGCAGGCTTAACAGAATGCATCCGGATCCCGTACACATGTCTAACACACGCATCCCGTCATGGAGCTCCTTCAGGACCTCCTCCACCAGGATTTCGGTATCCTGCCTGGGGATCAGCACATGCTCATTGACGCTAAAAGTCAGCCCCATGAAACCCTGTTCACCAGTCAGCTGCTGCAGAGGAATATGCTCCGCGCGCTGACGGATCCAGTTCAGATACTTTTCTTCCGCTTCCGGTGCCACCGGCTGTTCGCCGTGCACCAGCAGATCGTTGCGGTCCGTACCGCACACGGCTTCCAGTAAAAGTCTCGCATCCAGTGCAGCTTCCTCGATTCCCGCTGCCTGTAAGGTGCGGCAGCCCTGTTCATAACATTCCCGATAGGTCATCTTAATCCTCCGGCTCTGCGGAAGCCTCATCTTTCATCCAGCTCTCGTCCATTTCGTAGCCGAAGGTATCCTGTAAATATTTCTTCCAGTCGAATACTGCTTCTACAGATGCAATAGCTACCTCTGCCATGCTCTCATCCGGCTCCTTGGTGGTCATACGCTGAATCCACATACCGGGAGCCGACAGAATCTTAATAAAGATATTGTCCGTGCGCCCTGCCAGGCGGATGATCTCGTAAGAGATTCCTGCCACAACAGGCATCAGCAGAATACGAAGGATCACCTTCTCAGCTACATTGTCCACCTGAATAAAGAAAAACAGCACAATGCTTACCAGCATAACAAAGAAAATAAAGCTGGTTCCGCAACGCTTGTGCAGCCTAGAGCTATGCATCACGTTGTGCACCGTAAGGGGTCTGCCTTTTTCGATACAGTTAATACACTTGTGTTCCGCACCGTGATACTGATACAGTCTGCGGATATCCTTCATGGCACTGATGCCCCATACATACAGTAAAAACAGGGCAATACGGATCACACCCTCGATGATCGACATCAGAGAACGATTGCGGATAAAGCTCTCAAACAGAGATGAAATAAAATAAGGAAGTACAATGAAGAGTCCCACTGCCAGTACGACAGAGATCACCGTTACGATTCCGGATAATAATTTCTCTCCGTTACCGCCGCTCATTTTATCCATTGCTTTATCGAACTTTGTCTCCTTACTGTCCTCCTCTTCATAAAAGGAAGCAGAATAATTTAACGCCCTGGTTCCCAGGAGCAGAGAATCCAGGAAATTAAAAATACCGCGGATAAAGGGAAGCTCCTTGATCTTACTGCCGTGAGCCAGCCCCTGATAAGTCTCAACTTCCACTTCGATCTCGCCGTCCGGCTTACGGACCGCCACCGCGTATTTTTCTTTATTTTTCATCATAACGCCTTCCAGTACGGCCTGACCGCCGATTCCGGAATAACGACTTTTCCTTCTAGCCATAAACTTTGTCCTCGTAATGCAATATAAAACAGAATCCTTTTTTGTCGTATAGGAAAGCACTTTCTGTACGACAAGAAACGGTTGAGATAAGAATACCTCAACCGTTCGCTTGCAATCTTATTTAACACCGTATTTCTTATTGAACTTATCAATACGGCCATCGGTTCTTGCAGACTTCTGCTGGCCAGTGTAGAATGAATGACACTTGGAGCAAACTTCTACGTGAAGCTCGGGCTTGGTGGAGCCGGTTACAAATGTGTTACCACAGTTGCAGGTTACAGTTGCCTGGTAGTAAGCGGGATGGATTCCTTCTTTCATTTCTTTCACCTCTCTATAAAAATGTCGTGTATAAGTTCTTGTTCTCATCCTCACTGCTTATGGAACCACAAACAGCGGTATTATTGTACCATAAGAGGAGATACGGTGCAAGACTTATTTTAACATTTTTTACGATAATTAAATAAAGTGATTTTTCTTCACCATGTTCACAAATTCCACATTATTTCGTGTATGGGCAAACATATCCAGAATCCGGTCGGTTGCCTCATCCGGCTTCAGTCCATTCAGTGCCTTACGCATAATATTGATGGCTTCCAGTTCTTCCGGAGTTAACAGCAGGTCTTCTCTTCTGGTGCCGGACTTTGCAAGGTCGATCGCCGGGAAGATACGCTTCTCGGACAGTTTTCTGTCCAGAACCATTTCCATATTACCGGTACCTTTGAATTCCTCATATACCACATCATCCATCTTACTTCCGGTCTCTACCAGTGCGGTCGCCAGAATTGTCAGGCTTCCGCCCTCACGCATATTACGGGCTGCACCGAAGAATCTCTTAGGCATATGGAGTGCTGCGGGATCCAGACCACCGGACAGAGTACGTCCACTGGGAGGAACCACCAGGTTGTATGCACGGGTCAGACGGGTGATACTGTCAAGCAGGATCACGACATCCATTTTATGTTCAACGAGACGCTTTGCTCGCTCGATCACCATCTCGGATACTCTCTTATGATGCTCAGGAAGTTCATCAAAAGTGGAATAGATCACTTCCACATTATCTCCGTGGATTGCTTCCTTAATATCGGTAACTTCCTCGGGACGCTCATCGATCAGCAGGATCAGCATATGCATCTTGGGATTACCGCGCAGAATAGATTTTGCCACTTCCTTCAACAGCGTTGTCTTACCTGCCTTGGGCGGGGATACGATCATACCACGCTGTCCCTTACCAACGGGACTCACCAGATCCATAACTCTCATAGCAATGCTACAGCCGGGAGTCTCCATTTTGATCCGCTCATCGGGGAAGATCGGAGTCATATCTTCGAATGCCATTCTCTTGGAGGATTCTTCTACGGTATATCCGTTAATGCTCTTAACAAACAAAAGCGCACTGAACTTCTCCTGCTGGGTTTTGATCCGCTTGTTACCCTTCAGAATATCTCCTGTCTTCAGTCCGAAACGGCGGATCTGACTGGGTGCCACATAGACATCATTCTCACCGGGCATATAATTCTCGCAACGGATAAATCCATAGCCATCCGGCATGACTTCCAGAATACCGCTGGCTTCGATACCGCTGTCCAGTTCCTTGGGATACTGACTCTCATCATATGCCACATTATTGGGATTGAAAGTACGTTCTTTGGTGTAGGCTTCGCTCCGCACGCCTACGTTCTCCGCACTCTCCCCACGATAATTGCGATCCGGTCTGTAATTCCTCTCCTGTCTGACAGGACGTTCCGATCTCTCCTGCTTTTGCGGTTCTTCGCTTCTGACGGTCTCTGTCGCAGACTCCTGCTTCTGCTCTGCTGCTTTAGCCTCTTCCTCTTTTTTCAGCCGCTCATCCTCTGCCAGCATAGCTTCTACCAGTTCTGCCTTTTTCATCGTAGAAGTACCCTTCAGACCGCGTACTTTTGCCAGTTCTTTTAACTGAACTAACGGCAACGATTCATATTTTTCTCTCATAAACTCCTCCTCTATTCCTTATTATCGTCCATAAAACTGTTAACTAAGGGGATTTACATCTTGATCTACCTATGATGTGTGATGAATTAAAAAGATATAAAAACAACATCTGCGTCTATTATAATATATTTTTTTTCAAATAGGAAGTCCCAAAATTATTTTTTTACAAATCCTTGCTAAGACATCGATTCTATTATATCATTACTAATAGCTGTCAAACACAGAAATCTGTATGACAGATCAACTATTAATACAATTAAGAGAGGTATTGTCATGACAACCAACGAAAAAGCATTACTGATGCACGAAAAATGGAACGGCAAACTGGAAACCGTCTCCAAAACTCCCGTCAAGACCCGTGAAGATCTTGCGATCGCTTATACTCCCGGTGTTGCGGAACCCTGCAAAGTAATTGCAAAGGACAAAGAAGCCGCTTACAAATATACCATGAAAGCCAACACCGTTGCTGTCGTCTCCGACGGAAGTGCGGTTCTCGGTCTCGGTAATATCGGTCCCTATGCGGCAATGCCCGTTATGGAAGGCAAGGCAGTCCTCTTCAAGGAATTCGGCAATGTCAATGCAGTTCCCATCTGTCTGGATACCCAGGACACTGAGGAGATCATCAAAGCCGTAACTTATCTGGCACCCGGCTTCGGCGGCATCAATCTGGAAGACATCAGCGCTCCCCGCTGCTTTGAGATTGAGGAACGTCTGAAGGAGCTTCTGGATATTCCGGTATTTCATGACGATCAGCACGGTACCGCTATCGTTGTTCTCGCCGGTGTGATCAATGCCCTGAAGGTAGTCGGCAAGAAAAAAGAAGACTGCCGTGTCGTGGTAAACGGTGCCGGCAGCGCCGGTGTAGCTATTACGAAGCTGCTTCTGACCTATGGATTCCCCAATATTATCATGTGCGATAAAGTAGGTATCGTATCCAAAGACACCGAAGGTTTAAACTGGATGCAGAAAAAAATGACAGAAGTAACCAATTTAAACAACGAGACCGGATCTCTGGCAGATGCTCTGAAGGGTGCTGATATTTTCATCGGTGTATCCGCTCCCAACATTGTCACACCGGAAATGGTAGCTTCCATGAACCGCGATTCCATCCTGTTCGCCATGGCCAATCCCGTGCCCGAGATCATGCCGGATGTAGCTAAAGCCGCAGGTGCCCGTGTCGTAGGAACCGGACGCAGTGATTTCCCCAATCAGGTGAACAACGTGGTGGCATTCCCCGGTATTTTCAAGGGTGCTCTGGAAGGTCGCGCTACCCAGATCACCGAGGAAATGAAGCTGGCAGCCGCAGAAGCCATTGCAGGCCTGGTTCCCGCAGACAAGCTGTCTGACGACAATATTATGCCGGAAGCTTTCGATCCTCAGGTAGCCGAAGTTGTGGCTGACGCTGTGAAAAGTCATATTCACTGATGCAACGGACAGACATAGCAAGAGACTGGCACGGTAAACCCTACTACTCTCTGGATTCCTATTGTAAAAATACGTTTCACCATAAATGTTATAAAATAGCCCTGAATGCCCGGATGTCCTGTCCCAATCGGGACGGCACCCTGGACACTCGGGGCTGTATCTTCTGTAGTCGCGGCGGCAGCGGCGATTTTGCCGTAGACATCCTCGGCAAATCGATGGAAGAACAGATTGCGGAAGGCATTTCCAACTTCGGCAATAAATCCATCGGACAGGATCTGATCGCTTATTTTCAGGCATATACCAATACTTACGCACCTCTCCCGTATTTGGAAGAGGTCTATCGTTCTGCCCTGGATCATCCGGACATCTGCGGTATCTCCATCGCCACGAGACCGGACTGCCTGGGACCGGAGGTACTGGCACTGCTCTCCCGCCTGAAGGAAGAATACCGTGATAAATTTCTCTGGGTCGAGCTTGGTCTCCAGACCATTCATGAAGAGACCGCTTCCTATATCCGCAGAGGCTACCCTTTATCCTGCTTCGAAAAAGCCTGTGCTGATCTGAGGACGCTACAGATTCCCATCATTGTTCACACGATTTTGGGGCTTCCCGGGGAGTCTGATACACAGGTTCTTCAGACCATAAATTATCTGAACCGTATCTCCCCGTTCGGCATCAAGCTGCAATTACTTCATGTTCTGGCAGACACGGATCTGGCCGGGGATTACATTGCCGGGAAATTTGAGGTTCTGACATTGGATGCCTACCTGGATCTGGTCATCTCCTGTCTGGCTCATCTGTCACCGGAGATTGTGATCCACCGTGTCACCGGTGATGGTCCGAAGGATCTGCTGATCGCTCCGAAATGGAGCCTGGATAAACGTGGGGTGTTAAATGCTTTGCATCATCGCATGAAAAAACAGGGCATCCGTCAGGGTGACCTGTATCAAATATAAGATCGTAATACAAGATTGTATAAGAAAGGCTGTTATGACATTATGTTACAAGATCCGCTTACCCTATATAAACTCATTGTGCTCTATATGCTGAATCGTGTCACCTTCCCTCTCACGGCAGCACAGGTCAGCGATTTCATTTTAGGAAAAGAATATACCAACTTCCTGACGCTGCAGCAGGTGATCAACGAATTGACCGATGCCGGTATGATCGCCACGCAATCCATCCGTAACCGTACGCATCTGTCCATCACTCCCGAAGGAAAAGAAACTCTGAATTTCTTCGAAAACCGCATCGGCGATACGATCAAGCAGGAAATCGATACCTATTTCCGCGAGAACGAATTCACACTTCGAAATGAAGTATCTGTTCTCGGAGATTATTATAAATCCACTTCCGGCGAATACGAAGCTCACCTCGTGGCAAAAGACAGAGGTATCAGCCTGGTAGACATTACTCTCTCCGTACCTGTGGAAGAAACCGCCGCAGCCATCTGCGACAACTGGCAGAAAAAAAACCAGGAAATCTACAAATACCTGATCAAGGAATTATTCTAATTCCTCGAATTATTCTAATTCCTCGATCAGGTATTTCATTTAGGATTCGTTATTTTCAGAAGAAGCCTCTGCGGCTTCTTTTTTAATTCTCGCCATATGTTCGCGGATCTTCACTTCATAGCCGTTGCCGGATGGCTGGTAGAATTCTCTGCCGCTCAGTTCATACGGCAGATACTGCTGCTCCACATAATCATTCGGATAATCATGTGCATATTTATATCCTGTGCCGTGTCCCAATTTTGCTGCTCCTTTATAATGTGCATCCTGCAAGTGTGTCGGAATCGGCAGATCTCCGGTGGCCTGTACCTCCTGCATTGCCTGAAATACTGCTTCACAGCTGCGGTTGCTCTTAGGTGCCGTGGCAACATAGGTTACTGCCTGCGCCAGAATGATCTGTGCCTCCGGCATTCCTACCCGTTCCACCGCCAGCGATGCATTGACCGCTACCACCAGTGCCTGCGGATCTGCATTTCCCACATCCTCCGAAGCACAGATCATGATACGTCTTGCGATAAAAGTCACACTCTCTCCTGCATTCAGCATCCTTGCCAGATAATAAACCGCCGCATCCGGATCAGACCCCCGCATACTTTTGATAAATGCGGAAATGGTATCGTAATGATTGTCACCATTTTTATCATATCGTGCTGCTCTCTTCTGAATACACTGTTGTGCCACATCCAGAGTAATGTGAATCTTCCCGTCAGCGGAAGGTTCAGTAGTCATAATTCCCAGTTCAATGGCATTCAGCGCGTGTCTGGCATCTCCACCGGAGATATCCGCCAGAAAATCTAACGCATCTTCATCTATGGTTCCGTTATAGGCACCCATTCCGCGGTCCGTATCGTAGACCGCTTTTTTTAACAGTTCTTTGATCGCTTCCTTTGGAATCGGCTTTAATTCAAAGATCACCGAGCGGGAGATCAGAGCTCCGTTCACTTCAAAATAAGGATTCTCTGTAGTTGCACCAATGAGGATGATCGTACCGTCCTCCACATACGGGAGCAGGTAATCCTGCTGTCCTTTATTAAAACGGTGGATCTCATCGATGAACAGGATCGTACGTTTTCCGTACATTCCCTGCAGTTCCTTAGCCTTTTCCACCACTTCTTCCATGTCCTTTTTACCGGCTACCGTGGCATTGATCTGCCGGAATTCCGCACTGGTGGTATTGGCAATGACCTTCGCCAGCGTCGTCTTGCCGGTGCCGGGCGGTCCGTAGAAAATAATGGAGCTGATCTTGTCTGCTTTGATGGCGCGGTACAACAGCTTATCCTTACCGATGATGTGTTCCTGCCCTACGACCTCATCCAGTGTCCGTGGACGCATTCTCGCCGCCAGAGGAGCCTCTTTTTCCATATTGGTGCTTCGCATATATTCAAATAAATCCATATGATCACATCCTCTGTTTCTAATTTTGCGTCCAAATCTTCAACCGCCGCTTCAGTACATTTGCCTCCAGCGGGGCCAGCAGCAGATCCTGGATCCCTTCCGTCTCCAACGCACATTTCATCTGTGCAAGATTCCCTTCCTTGCAGATGACGATCATGGGAAGCGCATGTTCTCTCTGTAATCCTCCAAGCTCCTGCCAGCGTGCCTGTCCTCCGTCCTCTTCTTCTGATACATCCACGAACAGGCCCAGAATGTCTTCGCCGGTCTTCTCTCCCATGTTCTCTCTGATCTCTTCCACCGAGATTACTTTCTTCAGATGAACAAACTCCGGCAGTGCAAACTCCAGCATGCTGGTAACATTACGGGAGGATGACCACACAAAAGCCTGTAATTTCTGATCCGGGATCTGATTTTCCTCACCGAACACGCTGTAGCGTCCTTTTCCCGACTTCTTGGATACATACAATGCCTGATCTGCTTTTGCCGCAAGATCATAGTAGCAATGATCCTCTGGATCGGAAAATGCTATTCCCACACTGATGGATATATTTTCCGGTATGGATAAGTTCTCTTTATATTTTACGAGGTTGACCAGATTCTCTGCCTTGATCAGTGCGATCTCTTTGGACGGAATGTCTCCCATCAATACTGCAAACTCATCCCCACCCATACGTCCCACATAATCTGTGCTGCGAAACTGTGAAGAAATGACTCCTGCAATGACGCTGATCACATGGTCTCCCATAGTATGACCGTATACATCATTTATGGATTTGAAATTATCGATATCTATCACCATAAGAGCATGCAGACCATCCTCATGTTCTGTCAGAGTCTTCGTGATCAGCTTCTCTACTGTCATCTTGTTGAACAGACTGGTCATCTCGTCAATCTGCGACTTTGTCTTCCAGGCCTTCTGCTCATCTCTGCTATTCTGCAGTCTGCGTTTTACCCCCAGTGTATTGTTGATGCGGGTAAGCGCTATCCGGGCATCTACCGGTTTGATAATGAATTCATCCGCCCCCAGTGCAAATGCTTCCGACTGGGAAGACACCGATTCCGTATTCGTCAGAACGATAACCGGCGTGTCCTTGAAGCCCTCCATATTCTGTCTGCGGCGCAGTACTTCAAAGCCGTCGATCCCCGGCATGACCAGATCCAGCAGCACCAGATCAATGGCATCGCTTTCCTTCTCCATGATCGTAAGACATTCTTCACCGGAAACAGCCTCTGCGAAGTTAAAATACTCCCCGAGAGACTGTCTGATCACTACTCTTTGAAATTTTGAATCATCAACGATTAATAATGTTTCTTTCTTTTGTAAACTGCTCATGGCTGTCGGATCCTGCTTTCCGTATCACGTCGTTTAAAACGCGATACAGTTATAGTATATCCAACAGCCATGTGCTCGTCAATTTAAAATATATCTACTTTTTACACAATTTTTATGTGGCGTTTCCCTTTAAAGATGAATTTTACTACGTCTGCGGAGAATTCCTCCGAATGTCACCAGACCTGCAGCTGCAAGCAGCAGTATCTCAGGCATCCATCCCATCACACCTTCACCGGTCTTAGGCACGCTGTCCAGCTCCGGCTGTGCAGCTGCGGTGTTTGCAGCTACCGTAAATGTGGTACTTGCGGAATCATCGATCCACATGATGTCCACGGTATGTTCACCCTCTGACAGGGATGCCAGGTAGGAAGGCTTCAGGGTCACAATAGTGGAGCCTGATTTTGCCTCGTAGTGGGCACTGGGGATCCAGTTGCCGTCTACACGGACACCGGCGAATTTAGCAAAATCACCATCGCCGCGGATGGTCAGACCTTCCGTGGTGCTGCCGTTCCATGTGCTCTTGGCGCCATTGATGATCTTGTAAGTATCGTTACTTGACTGAGACGTATTTGCCTGAGGTTCATTTGTCTGAGGCTCAGCAGTGTCCTTCTTCACAGCTTTTCCCTCTACAACAATGGTTCCTGAGCCGTTATCATCTAACTGATATTTATATCCATACAATGTAGAGCTGTCCTTAGGTAATGGTACTAACAGCGTATCGTTCCAGCTGACCTTCGGTTCTTCTGTAAAATAATATCCATCCTTCGGTTCTACATAAAGGAAAAGGTGCGCATCATGGGACTCCGCAGCACTTCCGCTCAGACCATATCCCTTAGCTATATGACCATTTTCCAATTTATCTCTATTGATCGTCCAGTCATTCCACTTTTCCCATGTTATTTCAGTATTGGTGTTGCCGGGATTGGATGGCTGTGCGTCACCGGTTTTAAATTCATACACGAATGTAAAACTGCGGTCATTGTTCATATCACTGGTTACACATCTCGGATCAATGGTAACATTATCACGAAATTGATAATCCGTTTCCGCAGATAATGTTATATTTGCAAAATAGGTCTTATTCGGTTCAGCAACAGAACCTGTTACATCCTGACCGTCGCTTATCCACACTAAAGAATTTTCATGCACACCTGTTGTATTGATATCCCACTTGGAAGGAAGCGTTTGTCCGATTACCGGCTCGGTTGGCGTGATACGTATTTTCGTGATTATTGTCATATCATATTTACTAATATTTATACTATACTTATGATTAGGCTCAATCAAATTAGCCCCTATAAAATATGTATAACAAGTGTTATCATTTTCCTCAACCGAGGTAAATGAAGCTATCTGGTAATTTCCCCCCGTCTCATCATTAAGACTGACTCTAGGCGCCTGTGTGAAAGCATAACCATCCTCTTGATATAGATATAAATAATATTTCGTACCATCTTGATTTTTGTTTACATGTGATTTTGTTTCATCAATATGGCATGTAGAAGAATATTTAAACGTAAATATATCGTCTGCCGCCTTCGCATTCATTCCCTGCCAGCCCCACAGCAGCATTCCTGCCATTGCTAACAGTCCGATTCTCTGTAATATCTTTTTCATTCTTTTTCTCCTTTCTGATCGTAACCTCTGTTTACAGTCCCAGCAGCTGTTTCTTCTTCGCTTCGAATTCTTCTGCCGTAATGACACCTGCATCCAGCAGTGCCTTATATTTAGGCAGTGCCACGGTGGGATCCTCTGCCTGTACGGGTGCGGCCTGCGGTGCACTCTGCGTACTCTGGGTTGAGGCGTGGGGATCTATTACCTGTTCCTGTACCTGGGGATCAATGATCTGCATCAGGTTCTGTGCCAGTGCATGCAGTCCCTCCGTCTTCTGGGTATAATCATCCAGATAATCGATGGTGCTGGGCTGATTGGAATTAAACTTCGGTGCTCCCGTCTCCTTATAGAAGTTCTTCCAGTAAGGGTGCTCCAGCGTGATCTCCACAGCGAATTTCTCTACCGGATTCGGAATATTGAAATCCGGCTCGGTCATGCGGTCTCTGTAATCCGGATCGTCTCTTCTGCCATTATCGTCTCTTCTGCTGTCCTCCATATTACAACGCATTTCTTCCATCATCTCATACTGATGCCGCAGCATTCTGTATTCGTCGATCCTGGGCTTTAGCTCATCTAAACGCTCTTTAATATTGCTCTTGTAGCTCCGGAAGTTCCCCTTTTCTCCTTCGTACAGTACCTCTCCATCCTCCAAAATACGGAAGGACTTAATGTCGGAGGGTTCCAATGCAAATGCCGTGTCAACGACTCCCAGCCGCAGCAGCTGGTGATCCATATCCAGTACCAGGCTTCCCTTGAAAAATCCGAAATCATAACGGTAAGTCTCTGTAAAGCTGTCACGCAGTGGCTTGTTGGCATCATAACACTTGATATATTCCCGGAAATCATCCAGCGTCATGGAATTGAACACGCCATCCGGCAGATCGATCTTGGCTGCACACTCCTTACAGAGATTCTGCCCCTCCACCGCTGAAGCCAGCAGTCTCGGTGTCGGACTTCCGCAGATCGGACATAACTTTTTGTTGTTTGTAAATAATCCCATCGTTTTACCCTCCTTAAGAATGTATATGGATCACATGATCTCAATTAATTTTTTCCGGTGATATCCGCAGATTCCCGCTGCGATACGATCCGGTATTCTGTGAAGCATACAATTATAGTTTTCCACAGAATCGTTATAGATCAGTTCACTGGTCTTCACCATATGTTCATAACTTTTTGTTGCTTTCCAGTATTTCTGATAAGTCTCCTGTGCCTGCAAAAGAGGCATGGTATCCGAGATCTCTGCAATATTTTTCTGTACTCTTAATAATTCTCTCTGTTGTTCTGCTATCCACTCCGGCATCCCGGTCATTTCGACATTCTGTGCACTCTCCAAAGAAAGTTTCATTTTTCGAAAAGTCTCTGCATCCATGGTATGTCCGAGAAGCTCCGCCAATCTTTCCAAAGATTCCCGTTCTGCAGAAAGCTGTACCAGAGTCTGATGCATGGCATTCTGAATATTTTCTTCCTGTAGCTCCAGCTTACGCCGTACCGATACAAGCCAGACACCAAAAAGGGAGGCAAGCAGCAATACGATAATTATAATTTCCATCGTTACTTCTCCCCTCCCCTTTTCATTCCTTCTATGCTCTCAAAATTTCTTATTGTACCTTACTGTACAAAATAAAGTCCGTCATAACCATTCATATCAGACATAGCGATCAGTGTTACAGTATCTCCCACCTCAGACAAAAATCCGGCATAGGTAACCTCTGTTCCACCAAAATCAAGTATCATCTTGATAGCTGTGTTGTCATCGGAATACTCATAAGTACCTTCTGCATTTCCGCCGCCCTGTACCATGGTAACTGCACCGTCTTCACCAAATACAAGCTGTAAGGTACCGCCATAAGTCTCCAGTGTTGCGTTCAGATCCTCTTCTTCCATCTCAACACCATCGATCATACCGCCGGCAAAGTTCCATTCTGTACCACTCAGATCCGGGATCTCCATAACTGCCACCTGTAACAGGGGACCGCCCTCTGCTTCTGTACCTGTCTCTGCTACAGTCTCTGCTACAGTCTCTGTGGGAGCTTCTGTTGCTTCCTGGGTCTGTACTTCTACAGACACTTCTTCGTTGGTGTTCTCCACAATTACCTCTTCCTCACCGCAGGCTGTCAGGGACAATGCCAGTACCAGACCCATCACACATGCAAAAGTTTTGTTCTTCATAATATATTTCCTCCTTCTTACAACATTTTTCTGTTGTCTGAATATATTGTACTGTATTTTACCTGTTTTAGACTCTTCATGACACCAATCGACCCAAATATGTAATGAAACGACCGGAGAAAGATTCTCCGGTCGCCTTGCAGGGTAATTCTATGCTAAAAATGTTTGGTTTTTACGAAAGAAATAATCAAAAAATTTATCTTTTAATTCCGAATATTTTCCATGAGGGATCGGAATCTGTATGCCATCTGTCATGGTGATGGTCTTACTGGAAATATTCTGCACATAATCCATATTGATGAGATAGGACCTGTGGCAGCGGACAAATTGTTCGTAATCTTTCAACTGTTCGCACAGATCATCCAATCTGCCGATACTGTCCAGTACTTCTCCGTCCTTGCGGTGGAACAAAAGTGTCCGTCCCATCACCTCACAATATTGCAACCGGTCAAGATCCAGTCTGGTGATTCCGGTTCTGCTGCGCAGGATCAAGCTGTTTTCCTTATCTTTATGGCATTCCGAAAGTACAGAATCCATCAGGCGGTAAAAACTTTCCTGCCAGATAGGCTTCAACTGGTAGAAATAAGCGCCTACCGAATAAGAATCCACAGCATACTCTGCCGAAGATGTCAGATAGATAATCTTTACCGAAGTATCATACTGCCGGATTTCCATGGCCGTACTGATACCGTTCTGCGCAGGCATCAGCACATCCAGAAAAATAATATCCAGCCTCGTTCCTCTCTCCACTTCCGTCAGCAACTCCAGCGGACTGTTAAATGAGGCATATATAATATCCTGATTCCGTTCTACCCGATACTTGTCCATCAGCGCACCAAGTTCTCTCAGTACCGACAGATCATCATCACAAAATGCTATTTTTATCATAGGTTTTCTTTCTCAGTTTCCAAACTCATCTGTAATTTCCATGACAATTATACGCACACTGGAAGCTTTCAGTCAAACAATATTTCCTCCACTGTTACGAATTGGAATCCACGTTTCTGCAAAACATCCACCACTTCCAGTGCAGCAGTCACAGAAGTATCATAATAATCGTGCATCAGAATAATATCACCGTCTCCGGCATTTTCCACCACTTTTGCCGCAATACACTCTGCATTGTGGGAGCACCAGTCCAGTGGATCAATATTCCACAGCACCGGGAACATATTTAATTCTTTTTCAAAACTTTTGTCCCAGCTTCCATAGGGCGGACGAACGAAGCTCACCTTTTCCCCGGTAATATTTTCCAGGATCTCATTGGTCTTTACCAGTTCCTCCCGGAACGTTTCCCTGTTCCCGGAGGTGAGTTGGATATGACTGTACGTATGGTTTCCGATCAGATGTCCTTCCTCCTGTTCTCTCCGGATAATATTGGGATAATTCTGTGCGTTCTCCCCGGTCACAAAAAAAGTTGCCACCACATTTCGTTCTTTTAAACCATCCAAAAGCTGTTCTGTATACCTCGGATGCGGACCGTCATCAAACGTCAGCGCAATCTTTTTCGCCACATCTTCCTCTCCGGCGATCTTCCCGGTCGATACTTCCTGCGAAGCAGGTGCTGTAGTATCCTGCCGTTTTCCTCCGGCCCACAGGCATAACATTCCCATGATCATATCAAAGACCAGAATTCCCACCAGCGTTTTTTTCATTTTCATCCATCCGTTTACTGCTTTCACAGAAAATATATGCATCCGGACAACCGGCAATTCCTGGCAGCAAAAAAGGAACTTCGGAGCACAAAACTCCAAAGTTCCTTTCTGTTCTATGTCTGTCATCAAATCTTGAATACAGAAATCTCGTTCTTGAGGCCTTCCATATTCTCATCCAGTACACTTGCCGTATTGCTCAGCTTCTCTACATGCGCAAGCAACTTATTAGCCACATCATTAACAGTCTCGGCACTTCCCGCAGTCTCTTCGATGATATCCGAAATATTCTTCACTGCTGCTACCGCTGCACTACGTTCGCCATCAGCCTTTTCTGTACTTGCTGCAATATCCTTCAATCCCTCGATCAGCTGCCCCATGCGAGCCTGCATCTCACGGAATACTGCAATTACCTCGTCCACTGCCTTGGTCTGAAGCTCTACCATCGCCTGTGCCTGGCTTGCGCTGTCTACACTGTTCTGCGTCTGTGCAGTAATGTTCGCAACATTATTGCTGATCTCACCGGCCGCCTTGGCGGAATCATCTGCCAGCTTGCGGATCTCTTCCGCTACCACAGCGAAACCTCTTCCGGCCTCTCCCGCTCTGGCTGCCTCAATGGAAGCATTCAGGGACAGCAGATTGGTCTGCTCCGTGATCTCCGTGATCGTACCGACAAAGCTGTTGATGATCGCGGATTCCTTACGAAGAGATTCGATACTGTCACTTACCTTTGCAGTCATCTTGGTTGTCTCACCGGCTCTGTCACCCAGTACCTGTACGATCTCCATTCCTTTGTTGATCATACCCTCGGTCTCATCCACCAGTTTTTCAACACGTTCTACCACGCGGCTTACTTCCTGCATTTCATTGGAGAGGACATCTGTCTTCTCCACACATTCCTGTGCATGTCTGGACTGTTCTTCCATGCCTTCGTTGATCTCTCCAATGGCTCTGGTAATATCCTGGGAATACTCATGGATCAATTCGGAAGCCTGTCCTACATTCTGTGCGGATACTTCCAGTTCTCCGGTGGCATTGCTTACCTGATTTACCAGCTTCTTGGTATTCGTGATCATATTGGTCGCAGATCCTGCCAGATCCTGGAACTCATCGTGGCCCTTGGCAGATACCGTCACGGTCAGATCGCCCTGTGCAACATCACCGAACTTTCTGGAGATGCGTTTCATGTTGTTCTCAATACCGGCAGTAATAAAGATACCCACGATCACAACGATCACACATGCCAGGAGCACCAGTCCAATGGTCATATTACGGATCTCCATAGCCTGGCTGGTCACCACACGCATAGGCACCAGTGCACAGGTGGTAAAGCCCACTTCCGCACTGCGGCTATAGATAAAGAGGTATTTTTCTCCACGGAACTCCACTTCCGCAGTGCCGGAATCCGATACTGCCTGCTCCATTACCCCATTATAAAATTCCTGATTGACGAATACTTTCTCATCCTCAGCCAGAGTACTCTCTTCACCGTCTTCCAGCTGCTCCACTACCAGTTCTCTTCCACTCGGAGTGATAAATCCGATGATACTGTCATCACCGATATCGATCTCCTTCAAAAAGTTCGTAATAGCCAAAGGCTTCATGTCAATAACAACGCAGGCATTGTTAGACTGGCTCATCATCTGGAAAGACAATATGTAGTCCTGCTGCGTCTCTTTTACCTTTTCATCCAGCACCGGATGGCTGTCGATCCACTGTGGGATGCTTCTTCTGCCTTCGCCGGAAGCTACCGACTCCTTATATTCATCCAGGAATCCATCCACACCGGAAGAAAGCTTGGTAGACAAAAGTCCCACACCTTCCTTGGGAATAATGTGCATATGACTGATGAACGGATTCGACGTCTGCACCGATAAAAGATTCGACTTCGTAGCTGTCAGGAAGTTCAGCTTGTCTACCGGATTATCCTCGAACATTCCCAGGAAATATTTCCGAAGATCATCGTCATACGCATACTTTAAGCCCTCGGAACGGATAAAATCACAAGTCATCTCCAGATATTCCGTTGCCATGCGCACAGTCTGTAACGTGGAATCTGTATATTTCTCACTTAAGCCTTCCGCAGACTTCTGGTATGCCGAAATGCCGATAATGATCATGAACACGATCGGCACCAGGAAACATACTACGATCTTATTGCGTATACTGAACAGTTTGGAGCTTTTCCCACTCCTGCCGGATGTCTTCTTCGGTGTCTTTGTCTTTACAGCCTTCTCCTTCGGTACTTTTGTTACCTTTTTCTCAGGTTTTGGCTTCTTTTGGGAAGCTTTCTCTTTTTTCCCCGCAAAAAGAGATTTTTTTGTTTTCTCAACATTCGTACTCATACAATATCCTCCGGTACATGTAATCATATTAGGAAGTATACCATAATTTTTGCTATAATGAAACAACATTTTATGCGTTTTGTTATACTTTTTTGCGCAATTTTAACAAAAATCCATCTTTTTTAAGAATGTTTCTGTGAATTTTACCTGCTCCGCCAGATTCAATATCTGAATCTGTAATTCCTGCCGCCGGTGCAGATCATCCCATGCTCGCAGCTGTCCGGTCAGCATCCTGTTTCCCACCAGTGCAGCACCACTAAGTGCCGTGTTGCCGCCGGTCACGGTACGATCTGTAAGTTCCTTCGGAAGCAGTCCGATGGCTGCAGCTGCCTTCGGATCCAGGTAATAGCCAAAGCCTCCTGCCAGCACTACCTTGGAAATATCCGAAAGTCTGATTCCATAGCTTTCCGTCAGGATCTCTATGCCTGCGGCAATGGCTCCCTTCGCCAGTTGTACCGCACGCACGGCTTCTTTCGTGACAAGTACATCTCCGATACGGATCCCCTTCGTAAAATAGGGTTCCTTTAACAGTCCCTGCCGATCCATCAATCCCTCTTCCAAAAGCTTTTGTAACAATTTCACCATATCCGCGCCCCAGATACCACGGTTTGCCCCGCCCTCGAAGGCAGGTCCGGCCGCCGTGGCACAGGCATACAGCTTCTGTCTGTTCCCCAGCGCTATCTCACCGTTGGTACCCAGATCGATGAGCAGCATGGGCTCCTTCTGCTCCAACATTTGACAGGCCAGTATTCCTGCTGTGATGTCCCCGCCGACAAAAGCAGACAATCCGGGAATGATATGACAGGAAATGCCTGCGATCTGCGTGTCCACAGCTCCGCAATGACTTACCCGAAAAGGAGCCCTGCCCAGCTCTGCCGGATCCCAGCCCATCAGCAGATAGGTCATAGTGGTATTCGCCGCAATGACCATCTGTATAGACTCCTTCTCCTGCAGCTTTTTGGAAAAACGCTGCGCTCCCTTTTCAATGAGGTCCAGGACTTTTTTCTGCATATCCGCTGCTTTCCCCGGATCCCTTGCCGCCTCTATCCGTGAGAGTACATCGGCACCGTAGCTGACCTGTGGATTCACACTCGGAAAACTGTCCACTACTTTACCGTCTGCATCATAGAGCTGCATAGCAATGGTAGTCGTTCCGATATCCACTGTCATCAGCCGGATACCTTCCGGATTCTGTAAAGATAACGGAGGAAGCTCCAGCTTTTCCGTCACCACCTGCATCCCCCGGATCACTCCGGGACATCTGCCGCAGCCGGTGCAGATCAGACATCTGGTTCCCTTTTTCCCTGTAAGACTGCTGGTTGTATTATACAAACTGATTCCTCTCTTCATTGTAATGATAATCGATGGATGCCAGCTTATCCCTGATCTCCTGTTCCTTCACATCCAGATCTTCGCAGAGCTGCTCCAGGCTTCCGTAGTAGTCACGGAGTTTCAGATTGATAAAGCTTAATAACATGACCGGATCCTGTGGTATCATAAAAAAACCTCACTTTTCATATATTATTACTATACATCTTAAACGAAAAAAGCGAAAATGACAAGTCTGCCACTTTCGCTTTTTGTATTAGTGTTTATTTATTTTTAGAGCCTTTCTCACATTTGGCGGAAAGCTTATCGTCCTCTACGGTAATGACGATGGTATCGCCCTCATCCACCTGATCTGCCAGGATCATCTTGGCAGCCAGGGTCTCCACATACTTCTGAATATAACGTTTCAGAGGTCGTGCACCATAGACCGGATCATACGCGTTATCCACGATGTACTGCATAGCCTCGTCCGACAAACGGATCGTCAACTGCTTATCCTCCAGACGCTTGTTCAGATCGGCAATGATCAGATGAATGATACCGCCGATATTATCTTTGGTCAGAGGCTTGAACAGGATCGTCTCATCCAGACGGTTCAGAAATTCCGGACGGAAATGAGCCCGCAGATCGTTCATGACTGCTGCCTCTGCCTCCGGCTTGATGGTGCCGTCTTCGTTGATACCGTCCAGCAGATAGCTTGCACCGATGTTGGAGGTCATGATCAGTATTGTATTTTTAAAATCTACAGTACGACCCTGAGAATCGGTGATACGCCCATCATCCAGTACCTGTAACAGTACATTGAATACATCCGGATGTGCCTTTTCGATCTCATCAAACAATACCACGCTGTAAGGTTTTCTCCGGACAGCTTCGGTCAGCTGACCACCCTCTTCGTATCCTACATATCCGGGAGGCGCACCGATCAGACGGGAGACAGAATATTTCTCCATGTATTCACTCATATCGATACGGACCATGTTGTTCTCGTCGTCAAACAGTGCTGCTGCCAGGCTCTTCGCCAGCTCCGTCTTACCTACACCGGTAGGTCCTAAGAACAGGAAGGAACCTATGGGCTTGCTGGGATCCTTGATCCCGGCTTTGGAACGGATGATGGCTTCGGTGACCTTGGTCACACCCTCGTCCTGACCCACCACACGTTTGTGCAGTTCTTCGTCGAGGTGAAGGGTCTTGTTACGCTCACTCTCGGTCAGTTTGGCTACCGGTATGCCGGTCCAGCGGGAAATGATCCTTGCGATCTCTTCCTCAGACACCTTTTCATGTACCAGCGACATATCCGATTCGCCGACCTTATTTTCCTCCTGCTCCAGCTGTTTCTCCAGTGCAGGAAGTTCGCTGTATTTTAATCTGCCCGCTTTCTCATAGTCTCCTTCCCGCTCTGCGATCTGGATCTCATTGTTGATACGGTCTCTGTCCTCACGCAGCTTGGAAAGCTTATCTACGGATGCCTTCTCGTTATCCCACTGTGCTTTTCTCGTATTGAACTGATCCTTTAACTCTGCCAGTTCCTTCTGCAGATCAGCCAGACGTTCCTTACTGATCCGGTCATCCTCTTTTTTCAGAGCAGTCTCCTCGATCTCCAGCTGTGTCACCTTACGTTGCAGTTCATCCAGCTCCGTAGGCATACTGTCCATCTCGGTCTTGATCAGGGCGCAGGCTTCATCCACCAGGTCGATCGCCTTATCCGGCAGGAATCTGTCGGTGATATAACGGTTGGAAAGTACGGCTGCACTTACCAGCGCATTATCCATGATCTTAACACCATGATATACTTCATAACGATCCTTCAGTCCACGCAGGATAGAAATCGTATCCTCCACGGTGGGTTCTTCTACCATAACCGGCTGGAAACGACGTTCCAGAGCGGCATCTTTTTCAATATACTGTCTGTATTCATCCAGAGTGGTAGCACCGATACAGTGCAGTTCACCACGGGCCAGCATAGGTTTTAACATATTGCCTGCATCCAGAGCGCCATCTGTCTTACCGGCACCAACAATGGTATGCAGCTCATCAATGAACAGAATGATCTGTCCATCGCTGTTCTTCACATCATCCAGTACAGCTTTCAGACGTTCCTCAAATTCACCTCTGTATTTTGCACCGGCTACCAGTGCTCCCATATCCAGTGCGAAGATCTTCTTGTCCTTCAGTCCCTGCGGTACATCACCTTTTACAATACGCTGTGCCAGGCCTTCCACCACGGCGGTCTTACCGACACCGGGTTCACCGATAAGTACAGGGTTGTTCTTCGTTTTACGGGACAGGATACGTACCACGTTACGGATCTCA
>QRFC01001189.1_pt1 | contig 22047 bp, 20 predicted proteins | sample 1861061 | NCBI WGS metagenome assembly QRFC01 (sample SAMN09711282, study PRJNA482702) | Human gut metagenome, whole genome shotgun sequencing project.
CAGTTTATTACAAGCGATTTTCCAAATATTTTAAAAAGAATTTATATTTTGTATATCGCATATTGATTTTTTGAGCATTTTTTGCGAAAAATCACTCCAAATCCTTAAATTCAACCGATGCTTTACCGTTTTCTGTCGTCAGCAAAGCATAACCTTTGTATGCCGCGCCGGGGTTAATCGTCAAAATTTCGCCCTCGTCAAAATATCGTTTGTGCGTATGCCCGAATATACATATGTCTGCACCGACCGACTTTGCTTTTGCCTTAACTCTGTCGGGCGAAATTTTTACCGTATAATTATGTCCGTGCGTTAAAAATATCTTTTTGCCGCCGAACTCAAATATCCGGTCATACGGAACATTCCAAACCGAATAATCGTTGTTCCCGAGGACATACGCACACGGAATCCGCGGAAAGACCGACATAATATCGTCAACATCTCTTTGAACATCACCCGCGTGGATAATCAAATCAATATTCGGATATTTAACGATTGTATCATAAAGACAGGAAAAATCCCTGTGACTGTCGCTGAAAATCAATGCTTGCATTTTACTCCGCTCCTTATCTTAATGTATATATAAATAATATTACCACAAAACAAAAAATTTGTCACGAAATTTCTTTGTTCCGCATAAATTATAATAGCGGAAACGAATTATCGGAATATTTTTCGCCGCAAATTAATGAAAGCGAGTGATTGTTATGACAATCGAAGATATGATAAAAAATATGAATCCCCAGATGCTGCAAAACGCGCTCAGCCGAATGAACAGCATTCTGTCGCCCGAACAGATAAAGCAGGTCGAAAACGCAATAAAATCAACGGATAAAGGCACACTGAACCAACGCCTCAACAACCTGAATGCTGACGATTTAAAACGCGAGCTTCAGAGCAATCCTCAGCTTGCAAAACAAATGGCGAACAATAAAGAGCTTATGAATAAGCTGAACGGAATCTTCGGAAAGTGAAATGAATGTTGACGGGAGGGATGTTATATGTCTGACGGTCAGAACTTGTCAAATGCGGTTGATATGCTTAAAAATATGCTCGGCAGCGAAGAAGGTCAGCAACAGATACAGGGAATTGTTTCTATGCTCGGCGGCGAAAGCAGCGGCAATGCTCAAAGTGAGAGCTCCGAGAATTCCGAGAACTCCGAAAACAAGCCGTCAAATTTTAACGCGGACGATGCAGAGATGATGATGAAATTACAAAAGGTTATGTCGGCGGCAAAAAGTGCGGAAAACGGCAGAGAAGCGGCGTTCCTGCGCGCGCTTGCGCCGCTTTTGCGCCCCGAGCGGCGCGATAAGCTTAACAATGCGGTAAAAATTCTCGGTATGAGCCGCGCGATTAAAATATTTAAAGATATATAAAAAACGCCGCAATCCAAAACGGTCGGGAGGTTGTGTTATGTACAGACGTTATTCGAGCGCACCGGTCGGCGGAAATACCGACAGCCATAAGCCCGAGGTTTCGGGCGCGCCGCGTCACGGCGGCGGTTTTGACCGCTCGGGGCAAAAGCCAAACAACGGCGCATCATTCGGCAATCCGCACGGCTCTTGCGGCGATTCCCGAGGCGGAACGTCCGCCGAACACAGGCCGCCGCACCGCCCCGAGAATAATCGTTCCGGCCGCCGAGACAACTGCTTTGACAAGAAAAATTCCTCCCCTGTATCACCGCTGCTTAAATTTATTCCACAGTCAATCTATAACCCCGACACGGGAAAGGTTTTGGGTTTCTTATCGGCAGAGGATTTGCTTATCGTCGCGCTTATTCTCTTGCTCATTGACAACCGTGATTCCGATGAAGATAACTCACTTTTGATTTACGCACTTGTCTACATATTGATTTCCGACCGAATTAATCTCCCGTTTTAGGCGGCCGTGTCGAATAAAGGACACGACCGCTTTTTATGTGTTCCGTCTTTAATACTTTGACTCATTGCGCAATCATTTTTTATAAATCTGTAAACAATGGATAAAACATCTTGACATTTCGGCAAAATTGAAGTATTATAAATATTATTGAAAATTTTAGTTTACAGGGGGATTTTGCATGAGCAAAGTTTTTATTCCGACAGGATATAAGTCGGCGCTTGGAATGTATGACACTCAGGCGGCAATCGAATATATAAAACAGACGTTTACAAAGAACTTTTCGGCGGCGATGAATTTAAAAAGAGTTTCCGCCCCGTTGTTTGTAAGCATCGACAGCGGTCTTAACGATAACCTTAACGGCGTTGAACGCCCGGTTTCGTTTGACATTCCCGATGCCGACAATACACAGGCACAGGTCGTACACTCTCTCGCAAAGTGGAAGAGAATGGCTCTTAAAAAATACGATTTTAATGTCGGCAAGGGTCTTTATACGGATATGAACGCAATCCGCCGCGATGAGGAATTGAGCAACGTCCACTCGGTATACGTTGACCAGTGGGATTGGTGCAAGATCATTACGCGCAAGGACAGAAACGAAGGGTATCTTAAAGAAACGGTCAAGACAATCGTAAACGCCCTTTGTGACACTCTGGACGAATTAAAGGCAAAATACCCGATAATCAAGACCGAAATCAGCCGTGATGTCAAGTTTATCACAACCCAAGAGCTTGAAGATATGTATCCCGACAAGACGGCAAAGGAACGCGAAAATATTATTGCAAAAGAGTATAAGACCGTATTTATTATGCAGATAGGCGACCTTTTGAAATCGGGTGAAAAGCACGACGGTCGCGCACCCGACTATGACGATTGGGCGCTTAACGGCGATATTATTATATGGAATGACGTTTTAGAATCCGCATTTGAAATTTCGTCTATGGGAATCCGTGTTGACGAAAAATCGCTTGCGGAACAGCTCAAAAAAGCGAATTGCGAAGAACGCGCCGAGCTGCCTTTCCACAAATCGCTGCTGAACGGCGAACTGCCCCTTACCATTGGCGGCGGAATAGGTCAGTCGAGAGTGTGTATGCTGCTTTTGGGCAAGGCTCACATCGGCGAGGTTCAATGCTCTCTTTGGGATAAAAAGACTCTCGAAGAATGCGAAAAGGCAGGAATTAAAATTTTATAGTTAAAATCACGGGGTATATCTGATATGCCCCCGTTTTTATTGAAATTAAGTTAGGGGAAGATAAAAATGGTACAGGTTGTTATAGTATTGAATAAAGAGGAATGTCTGGACGAACTTATCGAAAGTTTTATGGCAAGCGGAATTTCGGGCGGTACGATTCTCGACAGCTATGGCATGGCACGTTCTTTGAGGAACAAGGACGACAATCCGCTTTTCGCCATGTTTCGGGATTTTATTGACGCAAACGGCAACGGCAGCAAGATAATATTTATGATAGCCGAAGAATCGCAGATTCGGACAATCTCACAGATTGTCAATAAGGTAACGGGCGGCTTGCAAAACCCGAATACGGGAATTATGTTCTGTACCCCCGTTTTGTATATCGAGGGCTTGCACAAAAACAAAGAAAAAGAGGATTAAAACGCCCTTACAACCGCTCTGTAAATGCGTGTTATAAATTGTGCGAATAGCGAATTTACAAGCCCAAAATAAAAAATTTCGAAAATTCGGGAACTTTTACATTGCGGCGGTCGTCTTAATTAGTGTAAGCAACATAAGCATACTTCCGCAGGGAAGTAAAACACTCGTATAAAAAACCACATATCAAACATTATTTAAGAAAGGGGATTTACCATGAAGAAAGTTATACTTGGTAAAAACACAAAAGACATACTGAAAAAGGCAGTTGCCGCTATGGCTGCGGCATCTGTAATGACCGTACCGGCGGCATTCGCGGCAAGCAATGTTGCTCCGTTCACCACCGCTTATGAAAAAATAGACGATGTGGTGATGGTTCCGCTGAGAGTAAACGCCGAAAAGCTCGGCTATACCGTTGGCTGGAATGACGAAGGTCAAAAAGTTTCGCTCACAAAGGGCGCTCAATACGCAACGTTTGCAATCGGAACAGACTCATATTCGTTCTCAAAGGCAGCACCGGTCGCACTCGGTCACGTTCCCGTTTTATACAACGGTGACACAACTTATGTACCGCTCGCTCTTTTCACCGATGTTCTTGACATAAATTCAAGATATGACGAAAACAGCCTTGTTTTGAGCGAACCCAACTATGTCACAATAAAGGAAATAGCAGAGGACGGTTCTCTTACGGTAGAGGATGAGAACTTTGAGCGCGGCGTAATCGTTCACATTGACGAAAACACCGAAATCACCGCAGACGGAAAACCCGTAAGCCGTGACACCCTCAAAGCCGGACAGCTCGCCGACATCGAATACGGCGATGCAATGACGCATTCGATACCACCGCAGACAACCGCGGTTAAAATCGATATTCAAAACCTGCCGACAGACGTTGAAGCTGACGAAAAAACCGAAGCGGACGCATTTATTGATGCAAAGATTCTAACGGTTGACAAAGATGAAAAAGTTATTACACTTTCGGAAACAAACGGCAATTTTGATGAGGTTGTTGTAAATATTACAAACGACACGGTTATCCGCAAGAGCGACAGCGCAGCATCATTTGATGACTTAAAAGACGGTGACGAAATTTCGATTCGTTATGCCGACTTTATGACGATGAGCATTCCGCCGATGACAAATGCGGTTGAAATCATCATAAAATAATTTTTATATATTTGCACCCCACCGCCGCAGACTTTCGTCTGCGGCGGATTTTTAATGCAAAATTATTTTATTGTAATTTTACCGTTATTGGTATTTAAACAAATCTCGCGCACAATATTCGTTACAAATGAAATTTCATCTTTATTCTTATTTTCTAAAAGACTTATTATTTCTTCGATTTGAGATTGATGACTTTCATTGCCAATAAGGTTATCAATCGTTGTATTAAGCGCAGACGAAAGCTTATACACAGTTTCTAAGCTCGGTTTTCTGACCGCTGTTTCAATTTGACTTATAAAAACAGTGGATACATTTATAATTTCAGCAAGTTGTTCTTGCGTTAAATGATTTTCAACTCTCTTTTTTGCAATATTTCTGCCCATAATTTTGTAATTCATAGGTTCACTCCTCAATACTTAAAGTATAATATATTTTTGATTGCGAAATAATATTCTATTAGCTATTTTAATTTAGCTTATAGCATTGACAAAGTAAACAAAATGTGTTATGATTTATTTATAAATGAATTATTAGGAGGTTTTTACATTGAAAAACACAGACAAACTAAAAAACTTTATATTAAAGAAATTAAACAAACCTTACTGTTTTTTAAAAAAACATAAACCGATTTCGATTTTATGCGCATCTTTTTTGGTTGTTATTATCTCGATTTTAAGTTACTTTATTGGAATTAATGTTAAATATAACAAAGCTGAAGCTTTTTTAGGTCAAAATAACTACAATGGTGCAATAAAACTGTATACTGAACTTAAAGACTATAAGGATAGTCCTAATAAGCTATTAAAAGCAAAATATCTTATGGCAGATACACTCGTTGATGACAACAATTTTGATAAAGCTATTACTATATATACCGAATTGGGTAATTATGAAGATTGTAAGGATAAAATCAGAAATACTACTTATCTAAAAGCAAAATTTCTCATAAAGAATAAAGATTTTAAAGATGCAATCAAAATTTTAAAAGATTTAGGTAATTATCTGGATAGTAAAGATATTTTAAAAGATGCTGATTATTCATACGCATTTGATTTATTTGACACAGGAGAATATATCGATGCGTATAAAATTTTTAACAGCTTAGGCGATTATAAATCCAGTGAATCCATGCTCAATGAATGTAATTACAAGCAAGCGGCTCTATACAGGACTTCTAAAGATTATGAAAGCGCTTTAGACATTTACAAAAAATTAGGGGATTACAAAGACAGTGAAACACAAATAACAGAAACATTGTATCAAAAAGCGCTAAATGATATTTCAGCCGGCAATACCGCAACCGCTTACCAATCATTGAAAACACTCGGTGATTATAAAGATACAAAAAAATTTTTGAATAAATTCGTGTATAAAATAACGGCAAGAGAGGAAATAGAACTAAGTATTGATAAGTCGACAAAATGGATATACTATTACAACAAAGATGGTTCTTTTTCCCATATGGAAGAAGAAGGAAAACCAAGTCATAAAAATGAAGTCTATAAAAACGGACCTAAAATAGAAACCGGTACACCGGGGCGACATTATACTAAAAGCCCAAAATCCACTTCCTTGTACAATAAAGATGGTTATCTGACTGAATATGTTTTTTACAACGATGACGGAAGCCTATATATGTGGGGAAAAAATGAGTATTCCAACAACCTGCTTACAAGAAGCGAGTCCTCACTTGGAAATCTTAATTTGGGCGGACAAATAATTAACGGACACTCAGAAACGTTTTACACCTATGACTCTGAAGGCAGAATCTTAAAAGAAGTTTCGTATAGCATAGATGATAATACCCATACCAAAACAATTTCTTCACAAAATATTTATTCTTACGGTTATGTGTATAGTGAATAAACCCAAAAACGCCCAACCCAAAAGCCCGGAGAGCGTTAATACTCTCCGGGCTTTTGGGTTGGACGAATATCTTCGCCCATTTATTATAGAGCTTTGCGCTCTTATTTAATCATACTTGCAACTTCGTCAGCAAAGTTTTCTTCTTTCTTTTCAAGACCTTCGCCTGTTTCAAAACGAACGAACTGACGAATCTTTATTTCTGAACCTATCTGCTTTGAAACGGATTCAACGTATTTTGCAACGGTTTCTTTATCTGTTGCCTTAACGTATTCCTGTTCAAGCAAGCAGATTTCTTTCAATTCTTTTGCCAAACGTCCGGTAATCATCTTTTCGATGATGTTGTCGGGCTTGCTTGCGTTCTTGGGGTCATTTTTGAGCTGTGCGATAAGAATTTCTTTCTCGTGCTCTTTATAATCCTCGGGAACATCCGCACTTGACAAATATTTCGGGTTGAGCGCGGCAATCTGCATCGAAACGTTGCGCAAGCACTCTTTTACTTCGTCACAATCGGGTGCCTCTGCCTCAACCAAAACACCGATTTTGCCTGCTGCGTGGATATAATCCGCAAGAGTACCGTCTGTTTCGATTCTTGCAAAACGTCTGATATTCATATTCTCGCCGATTTTTGCAATCTTTTCGGTGAGCATATCGCCGATTGTGCTGCCGTTGCAAGGCTCAGCTTTAAGCGCGTCAACATCTGCGGGGTTTGTATCAGCAACCGTCTTTGCCACATCGGATACGAAATCCTGGAACTCTTGGTTCTTTGCAACAAAATCTGTTTCCGAGTTTACCTCAACCAAAACGCCTACATTGCCGTTCATATATGCTTTTACTATACCTTCTGCGGCAATTCTGCCCGCTTTTTTAGCAGCGGTTGCAAGACCTTTTTCTCTCAAAAACTCAATAGCTTTATCCATATCGCCGTCTGTTTCGGTAAGAGCCTTTTTACAGTCCATCATACCGCAGTTTGTCATTTCTCTAAGCTTTTTAACATCTTGTGCTGTAAATGATGCCATTTTATATCATCCTTTCATTATTCTTTTGAAATATTAATATTACTCGTCGAGCATATCAAGGCTAACGTCAGCCGCAGCTGCGTCTTGTTCGCTCTCTGCTGCGTTCTGTTCACCCTGACGTCCCTCGATAACCGCATTACCTATTGTTGCGGCGATAAGTTTTACCGCACGGATAGCGTCATCGTTTCCGGGAATGGGGTAATCAGCCTCTTCGGGGTCACAGTTGGTATCTACGATTGCAATAACCGGAATACCGAGCTTATGAGCCTCTGCGATAGCGTTCTTTTCTTTTCTCGGGTCAACAACGAACATTGCCGACGGAAGTTCTTTCATCTCTTTGATACCGCCGAGGAACTTTTCGAGCTTTTCGTGTTCGAGGTTAAGCTTGATAACTTCCTTTTTGGGAAGAAGCTCCATTGTGCCGTCCTCTGCCATTTTTTCGAGCTGATAAAGACGCTCTACTCTTCTTCTGATTGTCTTAAAGTTGGTAAGCATACCGCCAAGCCAACGTGCGTTTACATAGAACATTCCTGTTCTCTCTGCCTCTTCGCGGATAGCGTCCTGAGCCTGTTTCTTTGTTCCTACGAACAAGATGCTTCCGCCGTCGGCGATGATGTCACGCACAAAATAATACGCCTCTTCAATCTTTTTTACAGTCTTTTGCAGATCGATGATATAGATACCGTTTCTCTCGGTAAAAATATACTCCGCCATTTTAGGGTTCCAACGACGTGTCTGATGTCCGAAGTGAACGCCTGCTTCCAAAAGCTGTTTCATTTGAATTACTCCCATGATTTACACCTCCAAAGTTTTTACCTCCGCACGGCTCGTCTCACACAAGTACCGTCATGGGTTTGCGGCACCGCTTGTATAATCCCCGTGCGTGCGTATTTTAATTTTAATGTTCGGATTAAATAAAATCTATTCCAATCCAAACGCCATAATATTATATCACATTCTTTTACGTTTATCAAGCATTTTTTTATTATTGACGCATTTTCGGCATTTTACACAAGCGCTTCTTTCGAAAGCTTACATTAATATAAAGAGAGTATAACGAAGTATCGTGCTAAATATAACGAACTTTCGTATTACGGAAAATCCTTAACCGATTATCACCGCAATTTAAATCGGAGCAACGCTTCTGCTTTGCTTGCAAAGAGCAGAGCTTGCGAAAGATTGCAATAGTCGCAGTGAGCATTGGCTCCTCAGGGTTTCAGTGGGAGATTATGACTCCCACTGAAATTCCGGAATGTCCCCGCCGCCTATGAGGCAGGGGATATCTGCGGCAACGTTATATTCTAATCAAACTTTAATGCGGCGCTAATCTTATTTTAATAAACGTACGGTATAATGAATCCAACAAATCAATTCAAGGAGATGAACTCTTATGGCTATCGAGGTTTTTAACAGATACGAACACAAGCACCTTTTAAATACGGCTGAGTTTGGAGCAATCAGAAAAACGGTCGAACAACATATGGACTCCGACCCGTACAATATCGGCGGCAAGCCGTACACCATTGCCAACATATATTATGATACGGCGGACGATTATCTTATCCGAAACAGTCTCGGCAAGCCGATGTACAAAGAAAAGCTCAGGCTCAGAGCTTACGGCGTTCCCAAGATAACCGACACCGTTTATCTCGAAATAAAGAAAAAGGCCTTTGGCATCGTGAACAAGCGCAGAACGGCAATGAAACTCGGCGAGGCGTATGAGTTCATCAAAATCGGCGAAATGCCAAACATCGGCGAGTATATGAACAAACAGGTGGTTCGTGAGTTAGATGACTTTTTAACGCGGTATAAAGTTGAACCGAAACTGTATCTGGCGTATGACCGAATTGCATATTTCGAAAAAAACAATCCCGATTTGAGAATTTCGTTTGACACGAACATTCGTTCACGCCGAAGCGCGGTGGCTCTCGAATACGGCGATTTCGGCGACAGCCTTATCAATTGCGGACAGTATCTTATGGAAATAAAGACATCGAAAGCAAAGCCCCTGTGGCTCACCTCGATACTGACCGAACTCGGTATAAGACGAACGAGTTTTTCGAAATACGGAACGGAATATAAGCATTCTCTCGGCATTTCGGACGCACATACGAGCCTTGCTGTATAGACCGAATCAAAATTTATTAAAAGGATAAGGAGAATTTTCTATGAATAACCTATTCAACGATATTTTAGCAAACGTGTCATCCGACATAACCGTCGGCTCGGCGGTGCTGACAATGCTGATTTCGCTCATTCTGGGCGGCGCAATCGCTTTTACTTATCGCAAAACCCAAAACGGCGCGGCGTATCAGCAGAGTCTCGCGGTTACGCTTTGTATGCTGCCGGTTATTCTTTCGGTAATAATTGTGTTTGTGGGGAGCGATGTCGCAAGGGCATTCAGCCTTGCCGGAACATTATCTATCATCCGATTCAGAAGCGCCCCCGGCGACCCCAAGGACATCGGCTTTATCTTTTTTGACATAGCGGCAGGGCTTGCCTGCGGAGTCGGGCTTTTCGGATATGCGATATTATTTGTGGTTCTGCTTTGTTTGGCGATTATACTGATTGCAAAAACCGACCTGTTTAAGGCAAAAGGTGACTTTCGCATACTCAAAATAACGATTCCCGAGGACCTGAATTATAAAGACGCATTTGATGCGATTCTTGAAAAATACACTGCCGAACATAAATTGAGAAAGATAAAAACAACCGATTTGGGGTCTCTGTATCTTGTCGAATACGGCGTGACAATGAAGGCCGATATTGACGAACAAAGCTTTATCGATGAGCTTAGAGTAAAAAACGGAAACCTCACCATTATGCTTGCCGCCGCAGAGCAGCAAGCGGCATAAACCAAAACCGAATTTATTTTAAAAAGGGGATTATAGATTATGAAAACCAAAAAATTAAGCAAAAAACAAACTATATTCAAAGCACTGTCCTCAGCCGCGGCAACAGCGGTTGCGCTCACGGCTCTTCCGGGATGTACGGCTCTTGCCAAAGATGTGAATATTGTGATTGACGGCGAGGAATTAAACCTCGATGTCGCGCCGCAGATAATAGACGGCCGTGTTATGGTTCCGATTCGCGGCGTTCTCGAAAACCTCGGCGCTCTTGTCAAATGGGACGATGAAACCCAAACCGTTTCGGCAAGAAAAAGTTCCAAAACCGTATCTCTCGAAATAGGTTCGAACGATGTTACCCTCGACAAAGGCGAAACCAATGATGGCGGAAGCGCAAAAACCGAAACGATTCAAACGGACGTTGCGGCACAGCTCGTATCCGACAGAACGCTTGTACCGCTCAGAGTAATAAGCGAGGCAATGGGATACAGTGTTGATTGGAATGATGAAACATACACGGTCAGCATAACAACCGATAATGATGAGGACGAAAGTTGGAAGGACAACAAAGTATCGGTTGATATGTCAACTTTATCGGTCAGTGGTGACGGAGCATCCGCAAGTGACAATACGCTTACAATTTCAAAAGGCGGCGTATACACTTTAAGCGGAAAGAATTCGGATGCAAGCATCGTTATCTCGACCGATGATAAGGTCAAACTGAAACTGAACGGAGTCAATATAACCTCGTCAGGCACACCCGTTATATATGTCGAAAACGCAGATAAATTATATATAGACACCGAGGACGGAACGGACAACAGGCTTGTTTCGACCGCCGCCGACACCGCAGCTATACGCTCTAAAGACAATTTAAAGATAAAGGGCGGCGGCACTTTGAACATTACTTCTGCCGACAATGGAATAAAATGCTCGGATAATCTTAAAATCGAGGGCGGCAACATAAATATTGATGCAAAATCGGATGGAATAAACGTCAACGACACCTTTGAAATGACGGACGGAAATCTTAAAATAACCGCTGTCGGTGACGGTATCGATTCAAGTTCGATTGCAAACATAAGCGGCGGAACGATTGATATAACAACCAACGGAACGCCAACCGAAACGTCGCAGACCGAACAGAGTTCGGATGAGCAAAACCGCCCCAAAACACCGTTTGTCGAAAGTTCATCGGTTGAGTTTGAAACCTCATCAAAAGGAATAAAGGCCGATTGGATGATTAAGCTCTCGGGCGGCAAAATAAATGTAAATTCCGCCGACCACGCAATCCATTGCACATCGGATATTGAAACAGACGGCGCAAATCTTACTCTTGCATCGCAATACAAAAAGGGCATATCCGCACACGGAAGTATCACGATAGACGGCGCAGACACATCAATCGATGTCACAAAATCAACCGAAGGAATTGAGGGCAAAACCAAGCTGACAATCAACAACGGCAATATAAAAATTAATTCAACGGATGACGGACTTAACGCCGGAACAAGCACGGAAATGCAACCGCCGCAAGGCGGATTCGGCGGCGAGCGCGGTCAGAAAGACCGCCGACAGCCGCAGGACGGTCAGCAACCTCCGCAGGACGGTCAGCAACCTCCGCAGGACGGACAACAGCCTCCGCAGGACGGACAACAGCCTCCGCAAGACGGACAACAACCTCCGCAAGACGGACAACAACCTCCGCAGGACGGTTTCAGCGGACAAAATAATAAAGATGTCATCATAATAAACGGCGGTAATATTGAGGTAACAGGCCGCGATGACGCGATAGACGTAAACGGAAATCTTGTGATAAACGGCGGAACAATAAAGCTTGCAAATCCGGTCGGTACGGTAACAGGCCCGTTCGCCGCACTTGATGCGAACGGCAGTATAACGATTGCCGACGGCGCAACGCTTATAGCCGCTGTCAGCGGCGCACAAGCAAACTCACTCGGCATAACTCAAAATTCGATAATCGGATACGCGGAATCCGAGCTTGCGGCAGGAACAATAGTGAGCCTGAAAGACGACAACGGCAACACAATCATCAGCTATGCTCCGCAAGAGAAATTCTCGGCAGTCTATATCACCTCGCCGAGCATAGAAATCGGCAAAAATTATACACTCGAAATCGGTTATACAAGATATGACATCACAGCGGACAGTCAGAGCTCAACGGTCGGCACGCCGACAAACAACAACGGCGATTTCGGCGGAAAAGGTTTCGGAGGCGGTTTTGGCGGCAGAGGTCAAAGAAAGACCGATGCAATCGGTTCTCAAACAACCGATAATTCCAATAACTCCAATTCCCCAAATTCAGCCGAAAGCCGATAAAATAAATAACGGACGAAATCGTCAATGTGCGATTTCGTCCGTTTTGGATTGAATGATAAACCCTATCGATCCAATACTCCCGAAAGTTTCAATATGGCGCGTTCAACCGCGTCTTTTGAATCTTTCCACGGTTCGTCCTGAAAACGGTAATCAAATTTTTTGATAAACCAATCCACATCTTCTGTAATGCGTTCTAAATTTTGCTTTTGCAAAGGGATAATTGTATTCATAAGAGCTTGACGCTGTGCCGCGTTCAGATGCTTTCGGCTGTCGGATATTATCCGCGACATATGTTCAAGACAAAAGCCTTTACACGATTTGACCTTTTCGACAAATTCGGGTTCGGTTTTCCATAGATAAAAGAATGTATAGACATAGCTGTTCATTCGCGTTTCCTCGCGCTGACAAGCATAACAGCCGTTGAGTACGCTGTCGGTATACTCGCATATCGGGTCATTCTTGGGCTTTTTAAACAAGCTGCCCTTGCCGCCGTTTTGCTCATCTTCAAACGCTTTATCGAGGTTTTTGTTTATCTCGAGCAAGTGCGTATGTATCATCAATGCCGCACCGAGTCGGTTATGGGCAGCGAATATCTTGGTATAATGCCGTTTGCAAAAGCCGAGTTTGTTTGTCTGTTCTCGAATGTCCTCCTCCATATATGACGGTCCGAGAATATAATCCATAATTTCCGCATCAAGCTTTTTTTGAAGCTCACAGAACGGACATTCGCTGTCTTTGTCAAATGCCTCGTTTAAAGGAATTGTGTATATCTGTTCTTTCATCGTTTTATCTCCTTTGGCAGCCGCCTACCATTTCATATTGAAAATCCGTCAATTGCTTTAATCGATGCTTCCCATAACATATCCGACCGGCGGAACGGTTATATGAATATCTCGGCCGCTTTGCACAAACGCCTTCTCGGCTCTGCCGCTGCTTAATATACATTTTATTGTATCAACCGTTATATCAGAGATGTCAACGGTAACCGTTTTGACTTCAAAACTGCGGTTTATTGCACAGACAGCAATATCAAAATCACGTTTTTTTCCGAATACGTCTTTTTTGTTATCAAAATATCGCGCGTATACAAAAACGTCGCCGTTTGCATAAAGAGTTCTGAAAAATCCGCTGTTTAAAACCGATTTTGAATTGCGCAGACCGCCGAGACATCTGTATTTTTCCAAAAGTTCGGCATCAATGCCGCGCCACGGGTACGGCGCACGGTTAAACGGATCCCGTCCGCCTTGCATACCGATCTCATCGCCGTAATATACGGACGGAACGCCCGGCATCGTCATTTGCATAAACACCGCGCACATAAGCCGATAAGACGCCAAGTCCTCGTTGCCCGATGTCAACCGCGTATAGCCGCAATCCGAGTTAAGGCCGCCGAACAGCGATTTTATACGCATCGTATCATGTGTACCCAAAAGATTCATAAGCGAGTACAAAACCTCAATCGGATAATTTTCATAAATTGACATAATCGCCGCATTTATCTTTTCCGCACTTTTCCAGCCCATAACATAGGCGGTTATATTGTCTTTAAACGGATAGTTCATAACGCTGTCGAGTTCATCGCCCAAAAGATACTCGCGCTGTTTGCTGTACGCAACCTTATTTGACGCGTCCTCCCATACTTCGCCGATGATGACTGCATCGGGTTTTACCGATTTCACTTCTTTGCGCAATATTTTTATAAACTCATCGGGCAACTCATCGGCAACATCCAAACGCCAGCCGGACGCGCCGAGTCTGAGCCACTTTTTAATGACCGAATCATCATCGCGCAAAATATAATCCAGGTATGAATCATCCATTTCGTTTACGTTGGGAAGGTTGCTGCACCCCCACCAGCTTGTATATCCGCCGTTTTCATCAAAGCAATACCAGCTTCGGTACGGCGATGACGGATTATGAAATGCGCCGTCAGTACCGTAAAAACCATATTTGTTAAAATATATGCTGTCCGCACCGGTATGGCTGAAAACGCCGTCAAGAATTATTTTTATATCGAACTTTTCCGCCTCTTTGCAAAGATGAACAAAATCCTCCTCCGTTCCGAACATCGGGTCAATCCGCTTATAATTCGCGGTATCGTATTTGTGATTTGAATACGCCTCAAAAATCGGGTTCAGATAAATAACGCCGACACCGAGCGATTTTATATACGGAAGTTTTTCGCATATTCCGCGCAGGTTTCCGCCGTAAAAATCGTTGCAAGCCGGTCCTATCTCATATGGGTGAGCCTTAAACGAAATATGCTCGTATCTGTCATAATGAATAATATATTCCTCGCGTGATTTTTCGATTTTGCCGTCCTTATGCGCGCCATAGAACCTGTCGGGGAAAATCTGATACATAATACGTCCTCTGAACCATTCGGGAGTATCGAATTCTTTATCATAGACCGTAATCTGATAACTCTCGGCACTGCCGTCAGCGCAAAGTCCTCCGATTCCGCCCAGCCGCGATGTGTTTGCATACCATATCGTTTCACCGTTTGAATCAATAATAAAACTGTACCAGAGCAGACACGAATCTGACGGCACGGAAATTTCGGCACGGAACACAAACTCGTTTCCATCCGATTCTTTGTTCATTACAACAAGTCTTTCGGTATCGTTGTACCAAAGCCGAACCGTTGCCGAAACATCGGCGGCTGTATCCGACACGTCAAGTCTGAGCGATACCGCCGAGTCCGTTCTGACCGCGCCGAAAGGCGAGCGATATTTTATATCCTGTGAATTATGATATGCGTGCATTAAGCAGCGCTCCTTTCGCGGGCAGCCATCCGGGGCTGTCCCTGCAAATTATGCATTTCTCTGTCTTGCACGGATAACCGTACAGGGTCATCCGAATTACCCTTTTAAATTTTACAATCGTCGATATGTGTTACCGACTATATAATGTTGCCGACAAAAATTGACTTATCCACAAGGGCAAACCGACACAGCTCCGAAACGGTGAAATTAAAATCAGAGGCGGAATTATCCGCCTTATCGCATCGGATGACAGAGCCGTCCGATATGATGAACTTACCGTTATTTTGCGGAATAAATTCGTCCGTTACGGCAACTGACACATTATCGTGAAAGCTCTTGCAAAAGATTTTTAAGAACTTTTCCGCATCGGTTATGCGTACCATAAACGGTTCGCGCCTGACGGGGTTAAAATCAAATTCACCGCACTTTTCATAAACCTCAAAACCGCCCTTGTAATAAAACGCAAAGCAATACGAATCTTCGGCGATTGCGACATATCCGCCGATACCGACGGCAAGTTCGCTCAAAAGTTTTTTCCAATCGGGACGTGTACGCCTAATATGCAATGTTTCGCGCGTGCGGCGCTCATATATCCTATCGAGAGCATCAAGATTAATATCGTCTATGCTTTGAATCGGATTTTTGCCGAGCGACTCCGCCCGATACATTATTCTGTCACATAGTTTCGTAAAACCAAACTTTTCATACATTCCGTCAACCGCCGATATTAAAAACGCAAGCGCCGCTCCTTGCCGCCGCATAAGAGGCAAGGCATATTCAAAAAGGTTGCGTGCAAGACCTCGGTTGCGAAAGTTCGGCATTGTCGACACGCCCGAGATATATCGCGCCGATATATCGGCTTTTTCAAACGAGAGGGTATACGGTATACATTGCATGGCTGCGACAGGCTCGCCGCAGCATTCGGCAACAAGGGTATTTGCCGCGGAATAATTCTCTGAAAAATTCCAATCGACATAGCGTTCATCATCGTCAAAGCATTCCGTCCAGCAATTCTTTACAAAATCAAAATCCGCAGCGTTCGCCGCCCTAACATTATTTCGCATATGCCGTTTTCCCCCTTTGTGTAATATTCGTTGAATTATATATGTTGCTGGCGGAGTTATCCGTTTCATTTGTGTCGTTCGTTCATGTGCGTGGGACGTCGGGGACGCCGTCCCCTACAAAAAACCGCAATGCACGTCACCAATCCCGTAGGGGCGAGTTCTCGTCTGTCGACTCGGTCAAATCGCAAAACGATTGCCACCGGCAATATGCGCCGACCGCCCGTGAGATGTTCATTAAATCGCGCGGTTATCCGTTTCATTTGTGTCGTTCACTGTGGGATTGTGGCATACGTAATGTTTGATAAAACCACGGCTGTGCGCTTGTTATACAATTTCAGCACCGCTTTGAATATCATCGAGAGTCGATGTAACAACGAGCTTTCCGTCATGCTCCGCCGATAATATCATACCGTTTGATTCATAACCCATCATCTTTCTGGGTGGGAAGTTAGCAATAAACAGTACATTTTTACCGATTAAATCCTCGGGTTTGTAATATTTTGCGATTCCCGAGAGAATTTGCCTGCGTTCAGAGCCGACTTTAAGCTCAAATCTCAAAAGCTTGGATGATTTCGGCACTTTTTCGCATACAACGACTTTTCCGACGCGAATGTCAAGCTTGCCGAAATCGTCTATTGTCACGTTCTCTTTAAACGGCGCAATCTCAACCTTTTCTTCCTTCGGCTGCGGTGCAAGTTCCGCTTCAAGCTCGGCAAGCTTCTTTTCGGGGTCAAGTCTGACAAACAGCGGTTCTGCCGCTCCGACCTTTACGCCCGGCTTTGTCATACCGAAACATTCAAGACTCTCCCATTCAAGCTCGGCTGCGCCCGTCTGTTTTGCAATAGCCGTCTGTGTATCGGGCATAAACGAGCCGAGCAAAGATGTTATGAATCTGATTGCCTCGATAAGATTATACATTACCGTTTTAAGCTTTTCTCTGCCGTCATCGCTCTTTGCCAACGCCCACGGCATTGTTTCGTCTATATATTTATTTGCGCGGTTCACTATCTCCCAGATGCAATCCATCGCATCGGCAACGCGCAGCTTATCCATACATTCCTCCGTTTTCTTTGCCGCACGCAGACAGGTATCTGCCAAATCCGCGTCAAACTCGGTTTCTTCGCCGACAGACGGAATCTCGCCGTCAAAGTATTTGTTTATCATCGAAACGGTTCTGTTGACAAGATTACCGAGAGTATTCGCCAAGTCCGAATTAAATCTCGAAATCAGTGTTTCAAACGTAATTGTGCCGTCAGCCGCAAAAGGCATCTCGTGCAAAAGATAATATCTCACCGCGTCAACGCCGAAATTGCGCACCAAATCATCGGCATAAATAACGTTGCCTATTGACTTGCTCATTTTATCCTGTCCGTTTAAAAGCCACGGATGACCGAATATCTTTTTCGGCAGAGGTTCGCCCAGCGCCATAAGGAATATAGGCCAATATATGGTGTGGAACCTCAAAATATCCTTACCTATTATATGAACGTCCGCAGGCCAGTATTTTTGGTATAACTCACCTTTTTCGTCACAGCGATAACCGAGAGCGGTTATATAGTTTGTGAGGGCGTCAAGCCATACATAAACGGTGTGACCCTTTCCTATTGGAACGGGAATACCCCAGTCGATTTTTGTTCTCGATACACATAAATCCTGAAGTCCGGGTTTTAAGAAGTTGTTTATCATCTCTTTCTTTCTTGCCTCGGGCTGGATAAAATCGGGGTTCTCCTCTATATATTTCATAAGTCTGTCGGCGTACTTGCTCATTTTAAAGAAATACGCTTCTTCGTGCTGTTTGTGAACCTCTCTGCCACAATCGGGACACTTTCCGTCAACGAGCTGGGTTTCCGTCCAAAACGATTCACAGGGGGTACAATACCAATCCTCATAAGAATCGAGGTATATATCGCCTTGGTCATACAGCTTTTTGAAAATCTTTTGCACCGTTTCAACATGATAATCGTCCGTTGTGCGAATAAATTTGTCATAACTTGTGTTCATCAAATCCCAGATTTTCTTTATCTCGGCAGCAACGCCGTCAACATACTCTTTGGGGCTGATTCCCGCTGCCTCGGCGAGTTCCTGAATCTTTTGACCGTGTTCGTCCGTTCCCGTACAAAAGAAAACATCGTGACCGGTATAGCGCTTAAACCTCGCGATTGCATCGGTCAATACGATTTCATAGGTATTTCCGATATGCGGCTTTCGCGATGTATACGCAATCGCCGTTGTAATATAAAACTTCTCTTTTTTCTTTGAATTTGCATCCTGCATTTGTATCAATCCTTTCTCAATATCTCAAAACGGTTATGATTTCCGTCCGTATTCATATATCACTCCGCGCACTTATACTCTATTCCAAAATGCTTATATGCGAGGGGGGTAACAATTCTTCCCCTCGGTGTGCGGCTTAAAAAGCCTATCTGCATAAGGTACGGTTCGTATACATCTTCGATTGTGTCACTTTCCTCGCCGATTGTCGCCGCAAGGGTTTCAAGTCCGACCGGTCCTCCGTCATACAGATGGATTACGGTCATAAGCATTCGTTTGTCAATCGCGTCAAGCCCGAGAGAATCGACCTCCATACGTCCGAGAGCCTCGTCCGCAACGGTTTCGGTTATATTTCCGTCCGCCTTTATCTCGGCAAAATCTCTGACACGTTTTAAAAGGCGGTTCGCTATTCTCGGCGTTCCGCGCGACCGCGATGCAATCTCACCCGCTCCGCCGCCGTCTATTCCGATGCCCAGTATATCCGCGCTGCGCGTGACGATTTCTTTAAGCTCATCACGATTGTACATTTCAAGTCTTAACAATACCCCGAACCTGTCACGCAGCGGTGCGGTCAGCGCACCTGCTTTTGTGGTTGCGCCAATAAGCGTAAAATGCGGCAAGTCAAGCCGTATGGAACGCGCCGAGGGGCCTTTTCCTATTATTATGTCCAGCGCATAATCCTCCATCGCCGGATAGAGAATTTCTTCAACGCTGCGGCTCAGGCGATGAATTTCATCGACAAAGAGAATGTCGCCCTCGCCGAGGTTAGTCAAAAGCGCCGCCAAATCGCCCTGTTTTTCTATCGCAGGTCCCGATGTAATTCTCAGGTTTACACCCATCTCGTTCGCAATTATTCCGGCAAGCGTTGTCTTCCCCAAACCGGGAGGGCCGTACAGCAAAACGTGGTCGAGCGAGTCGCCGCGCTTTTTTGCCGCCTCGATGTAAATTTTAAGGTTTTCTTTCGCCTTTTTCTGACCTATGTACTCCGCCAAGCGTTTAGGTCTTAGGCTGTACTCAATTTCGCTGTCACCGTTCATCTCGGATGTGGTGACAATCCTGTTTTCGTTTTCCAAGTCCATTTATACCATTCCTTTACCCGACACAATTGTATTCGGGCTTTGTTTATCCTAATTTTTTTAACGCATATTTTATCATATTCTCAACAGTTCCGTCCGCACCGGCAAGAGCGCGTTCTGCCTCCGACTTGGCATAGCCGAGCACCATAAGTGCCGACAACGCTTCATTTGAATCGTCGGTGTCCGCCGCGAAAATTTCGTCTTGAGGAACGTTGTCCAATTCAACATTTTTAAATTTATCTTTAAGTTCGAGAATAATTCGCTGCGCCCCCTTCGGGCCAAGACCCGGGGTGTGGCTCGACAGATACTTGCTGTCGTTTGTGACAACGCAAAGCGCAAATTTGGACGTTGAAACATTCGACAGCAAAGCCGCCGCTGTTTTTGCGCCTATTCCAGATACGCCGAGTATCATTTCGAACGTGCTGCGCTCCTCGGGCGTGGCAAAGCCGTAAAGCGAAAATGTGTCGGAGGAATTTTTTATATTCATATATATATAAAGCCTTGCGGTATCGCCTGCTTCGCCGAGGCTTGACAGCGATGACATTGTGGAATAAATACGATATCCGATTCCGCCGGCATCAATCACGGCATAATCTTTTGTTTTTTGTATCAGCTTGCCTGAAATATATTCGAACATATTGATAAACCTCCGTTTTATATGCCCCGCCGAACAAAGGACATAAATATACATAGTATATATTATAACAAAAATATCAAAGATAATCAAGAGAAAATGATAAAATGTTTTTGAATGTAATAAAAAAGTAAATTCTCAAAGCAAATTCCACTGAAAAATTTACTTTGAGAATCCGATGTAAAAATTAAAATATTTGTATATTATTTATTTGTTTTAAACGAAATAACGGTATCGGGTGAGGTTTTGTGAATCTCTTTGACCAGTCGTTTTTGCCAGTGTCCCCGAAAGTATAAAATTCCCGTGATAACGGCTTCTGTAACCCACGAAAGAACAAGTCCCAGATAGATCCCGTATATTCCTTTAAGCGGAGTGAATATTTCCGAAAAGATAATATTTGAAATTGCACCGACACAGGTTACGAAAATCAAAATCCCCATCGTACCCGTGCCACGATAGAATCCGTGAAACAGACTGTTCACCAAATTAAAGACGATGAACGGCAGAAAGTACCTCACATAGTCCAAAGTATATTGAAAAGCCTCGCCGCTGTAACCTGCAGGGAAAAATGCGCGGCAGATTTCTTTTGAAAAAATCAGACAAACCGCAAGTACAGGAAGCAAAAAGAGGTTTGCCTGTAGAAATCCGACAAATACACCCTTTTTGATTTGATCGAATTTTCCCGCACCGATACATTGTGCTGTGTATGTACTGAGCGTTTTGGTTGAATTTTGGTAATTCTTTGCATTTATTTCATAAATTTTTAATGTTACCGAGTACGCCGCGGTAGCACTTGCTGATATTCCGTTAATCAACGGGGCGATCCACAGCGATGTAAAATACAATGCCGATTGCTGAAACATACCGGGAAGGGAATAGCGGAACGAACGTTTAACGCTTTTGATGTCAAACAGCCGTTCGGCAGGACGGAGGTTCAGCTCTTTAAAACTTTGTTTCAGCTTTGTAAAATAACAGATATCCACAACAACCGCCGACAGAACCGATGACAGGGCAATGCCCAAAACCCCTGCTTTTAAAACCGTAACGGCAAATATATTTCCGCAAATATTCATAATTGTTGATAAGATTGACATTTTTAAGGGATACGAACTCATACCCAAAGCATTCATAATCAACACTCCCGTATTATTGAAAATAATAAAAATCAGACCGAGAAGATAAACCCTATAATAAATTGCCGCGTCTCGGTATATTCCCGCATCTACCTTTAAAAATGAGAATATGGGGCGAATTAATATAACCGCCGATACGGCAATCGCAAAAATCGTAATCGCCATAAAAATACAATTGCTGTATATGCTCGTTTTCATCTCTGCATAATCTTTAGCGCCGAAAAGCCGCGCGACAAAAACCGAAAAACCTGCCGAAAAGCCCCAAAAGACGGATGATATAAGCTCTGTAAAAGAATTTGTCGAGCCTATCGCCGCAATTCCATCTTCGCCCAAGAACTTTCCGGCAATCATTGTATTGATTACCCCATACGCTTGTGAAAGCAAT
>QRFC01001192.1_pt1 | contig 22004 bp, 38 predicted proteins | sample 1861061 | NCBI WGS metagenome assembly QRFC01 (sample SAMN09711282, study PRJNA482702) | Human gut metagenome, whole genome shotgun sequencing project.
GAGGACAAATGAACGAACTGATCAAGGTTACATACGATAACGACCGCCCCGCAGTTTCCGCGTGAGACTTGCACGACTTTCTGGAAGTCAAGACGGCCTATAAGGACTGGTTCCCCAGAATGTGCGAGTACGGTTTTACGATGGGCGAGGACTTCAACCCGCTCAAAAATGAGCGGGTTCAGATGGAGGGCAACAGATACGTTTCCAGGACGGTAGATGATGCCGTCATGACCATCGACATGGCGAAGGAGCTGTGCATGATCCAGCGCAACGAAAAGGGCAAGCTGGCACGCCAGTACTTCATCCAGATCGAGAAGGACTGGAACAGTCCCGAAAAGATTATGGCGCGGGCGCTGCAAATTGCAAAGGACAAAATCATGCGGCTGGAAACCAAAGTAGAGGCTGACAGGCCAAAGGTGCTATTTGCCGATGCCGTGAGCGCATCTCACACATCCATTTTGGTGGGAGAGTTGGCAAAACTGCTTCGGCAGAACGGCGCGGACATCGGGCAAAACCGGCTGTTCGCATGGTTACGGGACAACGGGTATCTTATCCGGCGAGGCGGCACTGACTACAACATGCCCACACAGCGGGCTATGGAGATGGGCTTGTTTGACATCAAGGAGACAGCCATCACCCGCTCAGACGGGTCTATTACCATCAGCAAGACTGTAAAGGTAACGGGCAAAGGCCAGACGTACTTTGTCAATAAGTTCTTGGGTGGATGCCGTGGCGAGGTGTGATATGGGGATACTGAAATCCATGCGTGAGGCCGCAGGGCTTACGGTGCGGGATATGTCGCGTGATGTGAGCGTCAGCGAAGAAACCTATATGCGCTGGGAACAGGGAGATATCCGCGGCATATCACAAATGCAGGCCATAAGGCTTGCACATGTTTTTGGTATCACAGACTGGTATCTGTTCCTTAGTTTTCTGGAGGAGAGTGAGAATAAAAACAAGCGGAGGATTGTTGCGCTGATTGCGTGGGCGGCACTTACGCTGGTTGGTCACATCGCGCTACTAATTCGCATTTTTACGAAATAAAAGGAGGAGAAAGAAATGAGCAGGATCGCAACGCTGACGCCGCAAGACGCGGCGCAGTATCTGCGGGATCGCGGGTTGAGCATATCGCCGGATACGCTGCGGCAGGGCATCAAGCAGGGGGTGTATCCCTTCGGGATCGTGATCGAGATGGAGCGAAGCCCTGTGTTCCAGATCTTCAAGAAGCAGCTGGACGCATGGATCGCGGAAAGGACGGTGGAGGAATGAGCGCGTTTGCATGGGCGCTGGCGTTTATCGGCGCGGCGTGGCTGAGCTGGGCCATCGTCAAGGGCGTGGAGGCGCTGGGACGATGAGAGAGCGGAACAGGCGGGCGCGGGAGTATTCCCAGCGCTGCTGGGAGCGGCGGTGGAATAGGCGGCTCTGGATCCTCAACGCTTTGATGATCCTGCTGATCATCGGAATCCTCCTCTGGGCGCTGACGCTGCCGGAGGCACAGGAGTCGGAGGACGTCCCCCCTCCCCTGCCCGCTGCGGTGCAGGCGGCGGTGCTGTCCGCCGCAAAGCCGCCGGAGAATCTGCTGGTCTGCGACATCACCGGATACTGCGCGTGCTGCACACCTTATGCGGACATCAACCGCAACGAGGCGGGGCAGGTGCTGACGGCCTCCGGACGGTGGGTCTGCATCGGCGATGCGGTGGCGGTAGACCCGGATATTATTCCGCTGGGCAGCACCGTGACTATTGGAGGCAAAACGTATATCGCCGCCGATACCGGCGTGAATGGATTTGTGGTGGACGTGCTGATGCCCCACGAGGAGGCGCACCGCGCCGGAGTACAAAGGGTGCTGGTGAGATGGGAATGACCAACTGCCCCATTGAATGCCCCAATCGGCGGGTAGGATGCCGCACCGACTGCCCCGTTTGGGAGCAGCACGAGGCGGAGAAAGACATCTTTTACGCGGAGCGGATCAAAAACAACGAATTTAAGAACTATAAGGGCCGCGTGATGCGCAAGGCATACCAGCGCATTCAACAGGCCACATGGAGGATGAAATGAACCGATTGAAGGAACGGCGGCTGGAGTTGGGACTGACGCAGGAGGCGGTCAGCGGCGTGCTGAAGCTGGTGGATCCCCGTATCGACACCTGCATGGTGAGCCGGTTTGAAAACGGTGTGTGTCTGCCCACGGAGGAGGTCATGACAGCGCTGGAGGCGGCACTGCGTACCAGCCAGGCATATCTGTACGGCGACGAGGACAAGGCCGACATCCCCCAGCGGACGGCGGAAACGGAGCGCATCGCGGCGCTGATCCCCCACGGGCGACGAAACGCCATCAGCCGTGCGGAGCTGGCGGCGGCGATGCAGACCTCTGACCGGATGATGCGAAAGGCCGTCAGCGAAGCCAAGCGGCAGGGCGTGATGATCTGCAACGACGGCGAGGGATACTACCAGACGGAGGAGCTGGGAGACCTGTACCGGCAGTACAGGCGTGACACGGCGCGGGCCATGTCCATCCTCAAGGCGCGAAAGCCGATGCGGGACGTGCTGAAAGCGGCGGGTCGACCGGTATGAGAAGCGTGATGCAGTATTGGGAACCGGAGCGGCCCTTAGAGCCGAAGGACTACGATCTGCCCGTCTGCCCCGTGTGCGGGGAGGAGACGGACACCTACTACAAGAACAAGGACGGCGTCATCGTGGGGTGCGATTGCTGCATTGAAGCGAGGGACGCATGGGAGGAACAGAAATGAGTATGAGTTTGTATCACATCGACCAGGAACTGGAGAGCCTGATCGACCAGGAAACCGGCGAGGTGCTGGATTTTGATGCGTTCGAGGCACTGCAAATGGCGCGGGACGCCAAAATCGAGGGCGTACTCTGCTGGACAAAGAATCTGGCGGCGGAGGCAAAGGCCATCCGCGAGGAGGAGAAGGAGCTTGCCGAGCGGCGAAAGGAGCTGGAGCGCAAGCGGGAGAAGCTGCTGGACTACGCAGAGAAGGCGCTGGGCGGCGCGGCATTCCAGACGGCCAAATGTGCCGTGACATATCGCAAGAGCACGGCGGTAGAGATCACCGACATGGACGCGGTGGTGCAGTGGTGCATGGACAACGGCTATGACGGCAAGGTGACGTATGCCGCGCCCACGGTGTCCAAGAGCGACATTGCCCCGCTGTTGAAAGCCGGTGTTGCAGTGGACGGGGCGGAGATCGCCGAGCGGATGAACATGGGGGTGAAGTGATGGGGCTGAATATCTATGGAAAACTGGCGGCGATCCAGCAGGAACTCAAAGCACCAAAGAGCCAGTACAACAGCTTCGCCAAGTACAACTACCGGAGCTGTGAGGACATTCTTGAGGCGGTAAAACCTCTGTGCGTTAAGAACAACGCTACACTCTTACTGAACGACGCGGTGCGCGAGATTGCCGGGCGATTTTACGTTATCGCCACAGCCACGCTTGCCGATCAGGAGAGCGACAGTTTTGTTGAGGTGGAAGCCTACGCCCGAGAGCCGCAGGACAAGAAGGGCATGGATGACAGCCAGATCACCGGCATGGCATCCAGCTACGCCAGAAAGTACGCATTGAATGGGTTGTTCTGCATCGACGACACCAAGGACGCAGACACGGACGAAGCCAAGCGACAGGAGGACGCGCCGAAGAAGCGTGAAAAGAAACAGGAGAACAAGGCAGAGCCTCCGGTGCTGTGTGAGTGCTGCGGACTTCCCATCAATCCGGTAAAGTGCGGGGATCGTGTGTATCCCACCAACGAGATCGTAGAGAACGCGGTAAAGAAGTACGGCAAGCGGCTCTGCTGGGGCTGCATGAGAGCGGAGAACAACCATGCGGCAGATAACGGTTAACGCGGCGCGTTGGTCGCAGGACAGCGAGGGTGCGTGGCTCTGCCTGCGGGTGAAGTCTCCGGAGGCGGCGATGGAGGTCTGTGATGCGCTGAAACAGGGCAAGGAGTACACCGCCACCATCAAGGGCAAAGGGCGGAGCCTCGATGTGAACGCCTATGCGTGGGTGTTGCTGGACAAGCTGGCGGCGCACTACGGCGTTTCGAGAGAGAAGGTATACCGGCAGGAGATACAGAGCATCGGCGGCGTGAGCGAGGTGCTGTGCCTGCGGGAAAAGGCGGCGGAGGCTTTCTGCCGGAGCTGGGGCCGGTATCGGCTGGATGACCGATACCGGCCCCAGCAAAATCAAGGGCTGCGTAAACGTGACCGTCTGGTACGGCAGCTCCGTATACGACACGGAGCAGATGGCGCGGTTGATAGACGCCATCGTGCAGGACTGCCGGGATGTCGGCATTGAGACCATGACGCCGCGAGAGCTGGATGCCCTTGTGAGCCGGTGGGGAGAGGTGAGCGTATGAACGACAAGCGATGCTTTTTGTGCGGGCGGAACGACCCAAGTGACCCGCTGGAGCGCCACCACATTCTCGGCGGCGCGAACCGGAAGAAGAGCGAGAAGTACGGCCTTGTGGTGTACCTGTGCGGCAATCGCTGCCACCGGAACGGGCGCGGCGCGGTACACAAGAACGGCGACCAGATGCGGCGTCTGAGGCGGTACGGACAGCTCAAGGCAATGGAGGAGCAGGGCTGGACGGAGGAGGACTTCCGGCGCGAGTTCGGGAAAAGTTATTTATGAGAGGAGATTTGAAATGCTGAACAAGATTTTTATCATGGGCCGCCTGACCCGCGATCCGGAGCTGCGCAGGACGCAGAACGGCACCGCTGTCACTAGCTTCACGCTGGCGGTAGACCGGGACTTTAAGAACGCGGACGGCACCAAGGACACGGATTTTATTGACGTGGTGGCGTGGCGCAACACTGCCGAGTTTGTGTCCAAGTATTTCTCCAAGGGGCGCATGGCCGTTGTGGAGGGGCGCTTGCAGCTGCGGGACTGGACGGACAAGGACGGCAACAAGCGCCGAAACGCCGAGGTGCTGGCGGACAACATCTACTTTGGTGATGCCAAAAAGGACGCGGACAGCGACGCGGTGCGCCCCACCGGCTTTACCGAGATTGAGGACGACGGCGCCCTGCCGTTCTGATGGGAGGGGTAAGCGGCATGGATTACTGGCACAAGCGGTACACCTGCCCCTACTTCACCAGCAGCGAGAAACGGCGGGTCTGCTGCGAGGGCGGAAGCCGCGTCAGCTTCGAGACGGGCGGCGCGGCATCCCGCTTCATGAATCAATTCTGTGCCGGTGCATGGGAGCATTGCACCATCGCACGGCACCTGACGGACGAGTACGAGAGAAAGGAAGAAAAGAATGGGAAAGATGCAGGATGAGATCAAGGGTCTGCGGCGGCAGAATCGGCACCTGGAAAACGTCGTACAGCGCCAGCGGCAGCACATCGAGGACGCGGAGAGCGTGAACGAGGCGTTCAGGCGCGGCGTGGATGCGCACTACGCCGCCTGTGCCGTACAGTTTGGCGAGAAGCGTGAGGACTGCGACACGTTGTGGGGCTACCATCTGGAGATCCCTGCGGAGCTGGTGACGCAGGCGCTGACATACTACACCGTGCAGGTGGCGCTTGACAAGGAGCGCGGCGTTTACGTCATCGGGGCGATGAAGAAGGAGTGAAGCGGTGTGAAGCGCAAACAATTCACGTTTTACAGCTCCTACTGGGATGCAATACAGCCTCTTCCTAAAAAGCAGCAGGCGGAGATCCTTCTGGCGATCTGCGACTATGCGCTGAACGAAACAGAACCGTCCAGCAGTCTTTCCCCCGCCGCCAGTGTCGCGTTTAATTTGATTCGCCCAACACTGGACAGCGGCAGAAATAAAGCCGCCAACCGCCAGAACAAATCAGAATCAAACGTATAACAAAAGTGGAACAAACGCGAAACAAAGGCACAAGGAGAAAGAGGGGGAGAAAGAGAGAGAGTAAGAGAGAGAGGGAGAGTAAGAGAACGAATGTTATATATTACGGCGGCGGGAGTATGCACTACCGGAGGAGGAAGAAATGGACAGATGCGAGGTTGAGAAGCTTTTTACCTTGTTTTCGCAGTTCTGGCCGAACAAGCAGGTCACGACAAAAATGAAGATGGCGTGGGAGATCGCCTTAGAGCCTTACAGCTACGCGGACGTAAGAGCCGCCGCCGTCGCCTATGCCAGACGCAATAAATTTTTCCCCGATGTGGCGGATATCACGATGGGCATTGCACCGCAGGAGGAGCAGCCGCCGGAGGAAACGCCGGACACGATGGAGCGTTTTGCTTGGATGCGGGATTACGTCCACAAGGAGCGCAAGCTGGGCCGTATCTCCCGCTATGCACGGGAACACGGGATGACGTGGCAGGAGGCCAAGGAGGCGCTGGATGGATAAAGGCATCTGGCGTGTGGCCAGAGCGCGGCTGTGCGTGGCTTGTTTGCAGGAGATGGCGGCGGACTACATCATCGAGCCAGCGTGCCACGGCTGGGCGCAGGGCGTATGCCAGCGCTGCGGCAGGGAGCAGAAAATGACGACGATCAAGCGATACACCATGAGCAAGCGCGGACTGGAGAAAAGAGGGTTGTTGGATGAACAGTGAGGATCTGATGCGGCTGGGGCCTGCGGCACAGAAGCAGGTCATGGAGAAGATGCGCAAGACAAGCAAGTACAAGGCGCAGAAGACGCGGCGCGGCAAGCTGACCTTTGACAGCAAGAAGGAGGCGGAGCGCTACGATGCGCTGATGATGCTGCAAAAGACCGGGGAGATACGCGGGCTGAAATTGCAGGTGCGATACTGCTTGCAAGAGGCGTACACGACGTTTGAGGGCGACCGCGTGAAAAGTATCGACTACATCGCGGACTTCGTGTACGAGCGCAGAACGGCTCCTGACAGCTACGGCCAGCGATACTGGCTGCCGGTGGTGGAGGACGTGAAGGGGATGCGTACCCGCGAGTATGCCATGAAAGCAAAGTTGTTCCGCAATCGGTACGGATTTGCCATCCGGGAGGTGTGAGCATGGCCACGGTATACATGATCGTCACCCGTGACAAGTACCGCCTGCCCCGCTGGTGGGGTACGACCACGGCGGAGCTGGCGCGTCTGTCCGGACGGAAATACCAGAATGTCCGTGTGGGGATCTGCAAAGCGTTCCGGCACGGCGGCAGCTACGGCTGCTACGAGGTGGTGCACATACAGGAGGGCGAGTGATGGGCAAGCAGCAAGTGCAGCTATTCAACGACAATTTTCAAAACTTCAAGAAGTACAACATTCCCAAGGCACAGCTTGTAATTGCGGACATCCCGTACAATATCGGATCAAATGCCTATGCCAGCAATCCTATGTGGTACAAAGACGGAGATAACGCTAACGGAGAAAGCCGCCTTGCCAAGAAGTCGTTTTTCAACTCAGACGGGAATTTCAAAATCGCGGAGTATATGCACTTTTGCTCCCGCCTTTTGAAAAAAGAACCGAAAGCAACAGGCGAGGCACCAGCTATGATTGTCTTTTGCGCCTTTGAACAGATGCAGACAGTTATCGAATATGGCAAGCGATACGGGTTTATGAAGTCGTATCCCCTGTTTTTTATCAAGAATTATTCCGCGCAGGTTCTTAAGGCAAATATGCGTATTGTCGGCGCGACAGAGTTTGCTGTGGTGTTGTACCGAGACAAACTACCAAAGTTCCGCAACACGGATATGTACGGAGAAAAAAGGATGGTTTTCAACTGGCAGGAGTGGGGGCGCGACGGGAAAGACATTCCAAAGATTCATCCTACGCAAAAGCCCGTTGTACTGCTGAAACGGTTAATTGGCATATTCACAGACCCCGGTGATGTGGTCATTGACCCATGCGCCGGAAGTGGTTCTACGCTGCGTGCTTGTATGGAAACAGGACGGCGCGGATACGGCTTTGAGATTAGCCGCGACTTTTGCCGGAAGGCGCAGGAGAAAATGCTTGTACTACCGGACGAAAACCAAGTATCACTGTGGGGGAATTGAAACATGGGCAAGCAGCATTTGAGCCGGGACGACCGGATCTTTATGGACGGCAAGCGGCGCGGTACGCAGGAGTGCATGGACATGGTGGCAATGGCGCTGCTGGACAAGTGCGGCTGGCACGTCCACGAGCAGACGCCCGACAGCCGTGACACACTGAGTATCGCGTACCTGTACGAGTGTCTGGAGGAGATCACGAAGGAGATCAACAATGGCCGCATCCGGCGGCGGCATATCAAGGATATGCTGGCGGAGGAGTACGGCGTGGGATTTGGAGATTAGGAGGTGACGCGCCATAAAGCACTTGGGAGATATTACCAAAATCAACGGCGCGGAGATCGAGACGGTATGGGTGGTGACGGGAGGAAGTCCCTGTCAGGACCTTTCCATCGCCGGGAAACGCGCTGGACTGGCGGGTGCGCGAAGCGGCTTGTTTATGGAGCAGGTGCGCATCGTGAAAGAAATGAGAGCGGAGGACAAACGAAATGGACGGACAGGTAACATGGTCAGACCTCGGTATCTTGTGTGGGAAAACGTCACGGGCGCATACAGCAGCAACGGAGGACGGGACTTCCACGCCGTGCTGGAGGAAATTGCGCGTATCGCAGAACCAGGATTTTCTCTATCTGGACTGCCGGAAAAGTGGAAATGGACAAAGGCAGGTGCCATCGACGGTGATGGGTGGTCTATCGCTTGGAGAACTCACGACGCTAAGGACTGGGGAAAAACCATCCGAGACAGCCGTACAGGAAATGTTATCCGTCTGGGGACCCCACAGCGTCGCCGAAGAATCTCGGTTGTCGCAGATTTTGGAGGCGAATCCGCTGCCCAAATACAATTTGACCGCGAAAGCGTGTCTGGGGATATTGCGGAGAGCGGAGCGGCGGGGGAAGGACCTGCCGGAACAGCTGAAAGCGGTGCTGGTAGAACAGGCGAAAGTATAGCACATGAGCGGGTGTTTGGTGCTATGCCCAAAGCGCATTTCCACTGATTGCCGGAACAGATACGGTAACTGTACAAAACGGCTGTGCGCTGACTGTCGTAAAGAATTCTGGGGTCAGGAGGTGGAGTGATGGAACGACTGACATTTGAGGGGAACTTCTGCGACATCGCGCAATGCCGGGAGCTGCCATGCTCGTATAACGGCTCTTGTTCTCAGCGCAAGGCATGGGAACGGCTGAAAGCCTATGAGGACACGGGGATGACGCCGGAGGAAATCGACATGGATCACGAAGCCGCAGAGACGCTTCGCCAACTGTGCCGAGGCTGCGATCTTGACCGGTTGGAGGAGCTGGTCGAGGCCGACAAGTACGGGCGCGTGGTGGTGCTGCCGTGCAAGGTGGGCGGAGAGGTGTATTCAACGCTCGACGATCTTGGGCGGTTACATCAATGCAGAGCAACGTATGTTCTCATCGATGAAAGGCCGTATCTGAACACTGTAGCGCTTGAGCCTGTTGACTATGAAGGATCGCAATACGGAGCCTCATTCGGTGCATTTGGAAAGACCGTATTCCCCACCCGCGAGGAGGCGGAGAAAGCACTGGAGGCGATGAAGGATGGATGAATTAAAGCGCTGCCCTGAGTGTGGTGGAGTTGCAACCGTTATCCATATGTACGATACCTACGATAGAGCAGACTTTGGGTGGGATGCCGGTTGTGGGAGATATAGGGCTGGTGATGGTCTCCACACAAAGAAGATGAAAGTATCTGGGCTGCCCAGCAAAGAAAAAGCAATCGAAGCATGGAATAGGATGGCTGACAATGGCTGAATACATTGAGCGCGAAGCGGCGAAAGACGCAGTTTCAGAGGTCTACTACGATACGCCGGATGTTAATCTATCGGCGGAAAAGTTTGAAGCAGCGATCAACGCCATTCCCGCCGCTGATGTGGTGGAGGTAGTGCGGTGCAAAGACTGTTACCAATCGGCGGTGATCGATGATGTTTTTTACTGCACCTATTGGGGAGAGAACACGGACGAAAACGGATATTGCCACGAGGGAGGATAAGCCAATGGCTGAATACATCGAACGCACGGAAGAACTCATGCTTGCCATGAACGCCGGTGCGAGAGCAATCGAAAACACGAAGCGTTATCACGGTGCTGTTTACACCAAGGATGTGTTCTCGGAGAACCCACAGAAAATCCCGTACGTGCTGGCTGCCAAAGTGTTGCGGGAAGTAAGCGATGCTCCCGCCGCTGATGTTGCCCCGATGGTGCGTACGCTGTGGGCGCATCTTGGCGGGGACGAGTGGTGCTGCCCTGTGTGCGGCTTTGTCATTACCACTGAAGGCAGTTGGGACAAACCTACCAAAAAATACTGCGAGGATTGCGGGGCGAAGATGGACGGAGGTGACAACGATGAGGCTGACCGAGTGATACGGGCAATGCCCACCGTAGACGCAGAGGTCGTGGTGCGGTGTAAGGGCTGCAAGCACTACGATATGGGCGTTTGCCTGAAAATCTACTCGGACAGCAACGCACAATCAGCGGCTTGGCAGAAGCGAAAACCGGAGGACTTCTGCTCCTACGGCGAACGAAATCAAAACCAGTAAAACGCCGGCATTCCGGTGAAATAAAAAATACGGAGGAAAGATACCATGAATGAGAAGAACGAGCAGATGTACATTGTCCGCTGCGACCGCGCAGGCGTGTTTTTCGGTGGCATCAAGGACCGACGCGGCACGGAAGCGACCATGACCAATGTGCGCAAACTGTGGTACTGGAACGGTGCCTGCGCCATCGAGCAACTGGCTATGGACGGCACCAAGACCCCCGGTGACTGCAAGTTTACTGTGACGGTACCGTTGATGGAAGTGACCGGGGTGATCCAGGTGATCCCCTGCACCGAAAAGGCCACGGCATCCATCAGCGGCGTGAAGGAGTGGAAGCGATGAGCGCGCTGGATGAGAAAGTCAAAGCATTTTTGTCTGTAAGCTCCGGCTCCGGCTCCGGCGACGGCTCCGGCTCCGGCTTCGGCTACGGCTCCGGCTCCGGCTCCGGCGACGGCTCCGGCTCCGGCTTCGGCTACGGCTCCGGCTACGGCTCCGGCTGCGGCTCCGGCTACGGCGACGGCTCCGGCGACGGCTACGGCGACGGCTCCGGCTCCGGCGACGGCTCCGGCTGCGGCTCCGGCTACGGCTACGGCTCCGGCGACGGCTACGGCGACGGCTCCGGCTCCGGCGACGGCTCCGGCATAAGATCCTTTAACAGCGAACCGGTGTATACCATCGACGGGGTGCCCACGATCCTCCGCCACGTGCGGGGGAACGTGGCGCACGGCGTGATCCTGAACCGCGACCTGACCACCACGACCTGCTACGTTGCCAAACAGGATAACATCTTTGCCCACGGTGCAACGCTGGCAAAGGCGATGGATGCTCTGCGGGACAAACTGTTTGAAGATATGCCGGTGGAGGAGCGCATCGCGGCATTTTTGAAAGAGACGGAGGACGGCAGGGCATACCCTGCGCAGTATTTTTATGACTGGCATCACCGCCTTACCGGGAGCTGCGACATGGGCCGCCGTCAGTTTGCCCGCGACCACGGAATAGACGTGGACAGCGACACCATGACCCTGCGGGAGTTTCTGGCCCTGACCAAGGATGCCTACGGCGGCAGTGTGATCCGGAAGGCGATGGAAAAGCTGGAGGTCGTTTATGAACGCACGTAACCGCAAACCAATCACAGACTTGTCCACCTGCCCCCGCTGCGGCATGGACAGCGGCGAGCGCAAGGAATCCGTCAACGTCCCCCTGCGTTACTACGTCCGCTGCGGCGGCTGCGGCTACACCGTTTCCGGTGACAGCCAGTCCGGTGCCACCAGGAAGTGGAACGCCATAAACGGGAGGTACCGCCATGCAGGTCGGTGATACGGTGAGTGCCCGCTTTCTGACGATGCCGGACCCGTTCCCAGGATCTGGAAAGGCCGAAAAACAGTACCCCGTGCGCAAGGCGACGGTGGTGTATGTGCACCCAAAGGGGCGGTACATTGTGGCGGAGTGTAAGGGCGTGCGGGAGACGTTTTTCCCGGAGGACGTGGAAATGATCGGAAAATAAAAAAATTTTTCGTTTGAGGGGTGCGCGGGCGATATACATATAGGTATGCTGGATATGCAGGGGCAACCTGCCCGTGCCGATTCATTTCTTTTCCCCCTTCTTTTCCTGATGGGCGGGGCTTCGGCTCCGCCCGGAGGGAGCAATATGCCGCACGCACGAAGCAGCTCACGATAAGAGCCGGGAGGTCGCACCTTCCATGCGGCACCAAAAGCGGAGGACACTACCGCTGGGCAATGGCATAGCGCCGCCCTGAAAGTGTGCCGATGCGCTGGCAGACCGCTGTAAGGGATGCGTCCCAAGTAGTCTGCTTACATAAAACAGGACTTCCCGCACCTCTTAAAAATGTGTCCCAGGGGAGACATGGAATACAAGCGAGGAGAAAGCCGGGGAAGGACGCGGCAATGACAAAGGCCAGTGGTGGGAGGTCGGTGCGTCAGGAAAGAAAGGGTGTGAGCGTATGCCGGCAGGAGCGCCGAGAAAATGGAAAAGCGTAAAGGCGATGCAGGCGGCGATTGACGCCTATTTTAAGGAGTGCGAAGGTGAGCCGTTTATCGGGGACGACGGATGCGCGGTGCGGGATAAGTACGGGATACCTATCATCATAAACGCAAAGCCTCCGACGATCACGGGGCTGGCGCTGGCACTGGGCTTTACCGGACGGCAGGCGTTGATTGATTATCAGGCAAGGCCGGAATTCGCGGACACGGTCACGCGAGCAAAGGCGCGGTGTGAGGAATACGCAGAGGCGCGGCTGTATGACCGGGACGGAGCGAACGGCGCAAAGTTTAGCCTGAGTTGCAACTTTGGATGGCGCGAGAAAGCGCCGGAGGCAGACCGGCAGGAGATCGGCGTGGTGCTGATGCCGGAGGTAAAGACGGATGCCTGAGATCGTGTGGAAGCCGCAGGAGCGGCAGGCCGTATTTATGGCAAGGCCGGAATACGAAGCCCTGTATGGCGGGGCGGCGGGCGGCGGCAAGAGCGACGCGCTGGTTATCGAGGCGCTGCGGCAGGTGCATATCCCGTGGTACAAGGCGCTGATCCTGCGCAAGACGTTTCCCCAGCTGAGGGAGCTGATCGACAAGACGCTGAATTACTACCCCCGTGCGTATCCAAAGGCGCGGTACAACGGCAGCAACCACACATGGCGGTTCCCCTCGGGCGCGCAGATCGTGTTTGGCAGTATGAACCGACCGCAGGATAAGATACAGTATCAGGGGCAAGCGTATGATTTTATCGCATTCGACGAACTGACGCATTTTACCCAGGAGGAATACGACTACCTGAAATCCCGTAACCGTCCCAACGGGGCGGGGACACGGGTGTATATGCGCTCCACCGCCAACCCCGGCAACATCGGGCATGGCTGGGTCAAGGAGCGGTTTATTACGGCGGCACCGCCGATGCAGCCCATCACGGAGGAGGCGGTGTGGTATACGCCGGACGGGAAAAAGCACACGGGGCAGCAGCAGCGAATATTTGTGCCGTCCTCCGTGTTTGACAACAAAATCCTGATGGAAAATGACCCGCTGTATGTGCAGCGGCTGGCCAGCATGCCGGAGGCGGAGCGCAATGCCCTGCTGTACGGTAACTGGGACAGCTTTGAGGGGCAGGTGTTTACGGAGTGGCGCAACGACCGGGAGCACTATCTGGACAGGCAGCAGACCCACGTCATCGCACCGTTCCGCATCCCGGAGGACTGGGTGATCTGGTGCGGACTGGACTGGGGATATTCCCGTCCCTTTTCCGTGGGGTGGTACGCGGTGGACAGAAACCGGCGGATGTACCATATCCGTGAGTTTTACGGCTGCAACGGGACGCCAAACCGTGGCGTGATGTGGGAGCCGACCAAGGTGGCGCAGGAGATACGGCGCATCGAGGCGGACGACCCCAACCTGCGGGGGCGGGACATACACCGCGTGGGCGACCCGGCGATCTGGCAGAGCGACGGCACGGAAAGCGTGGGCGCGCTGATGGAGCGTGAGCGTGTCTACTTCGAAAAAGGCGACCACGCACGGATCAATGGCAAGATGCAGATCCACCACCGGCTGGCGTTCGACGGAGACGGCGTACCGATGCTGTATGTGTTCGACACCTGCAAAAACTTCATCCGGACAGTCCCGAACCTGGTCTATGACCAGACGGACGTGGAGGACATCGACACGGACGGCGAGGATCATATCTACGACCAACTGCGGTACGTCTGCATGAAAAACCCTATCGGGCCAAGGGACATGGGACACATCGTGGAGCGGCCCTATTCGCCGCTGGACACGGAGGACGAGTACAGGACCAGCCGGTACGCATTTTATCAGACCTATTAAGGGGGCAAAGGATATGGAGAGATACGGCATCCCCGGCATTGTGCCGGAGGACGGTATGCCGCCGGAGATGGCGGCGATGCTGCTGGAGCGGACGGACGCCACGCCCACCATCACGGAAAAGGACGTGGAGCGCGGGATCGACCTGCTGACGCGGTACAAAAACGGTAAGGGCAATTTGGAGAGCCGTGTGGTCAACGACGAGCTGTGGTGGGAGCTGCGGCACTGGGAGGGCATCGGGCAGAGCAAGGCCAAGCTGGTGGACAAGAGCGGCAAGGAAGTCCTCTCCTCCCCTCCCCAGCCCAAGCCCACGTCGGCGTGGCTGTTTAACACCATCCAGAACAAGCACGCGGACGCGATGGACAACTACCCGGAGCCGGTTGTGCTGCCACGGGAGCGCAGCGACGAGCAGAGCGCAAAGACGCTGAGCCAGATTTTGCCGGTGGTGCAGGAGTACAACCATTTTGAGCAGGTGTATTCCGACAACTGGTGGGAAAAGCTCAAGCACGGCACGGCGGTGTACGGCGTGTTTTGGGACAGCCGGAAGGACAACGGGCTGGGCGACATCGAGATCCGGAACATTGACCTGCTGAACCTGTTCTGGGAGCCGGGTATCACGGACATCCAGAAGAGCCGGAATCTGTTTATCGTGGACCTGGTGGACAACGACTTGCTGGACAGCGAGTACCCCCAGCTTAAGGGCAAACAGAAGGGCAAGGTCGTGGACGTAAAGGAGTACATCTACGACGACACCGTGGACACCAGCGAGAAGAGCGTGGTGGTGGACTGGTATTACAAGGTCAAGACGCCCAGCGGCAGGACGGCGCTGCACTATATCAAGTTTGTGGGGTCTACCCTGCTGTATGCCAGCGAGAACGATCCGGAATACCGGGAGCGAGGCTTTTACGACCACGGGATGTACCCTGTTGTGCTGGACGTGATGTACCCGGAAAAGGGTACGCCTATCGGCTTCGGCTATGTGGCGATCTGCAAAGACCCCCAGCTGTATATCGACAAGCTCAGCGCCAACATTCTGGAAAACGCGATGATGGCCACCAAGAAGCGCTTTTTTGTGTCGGAAAGTACGGCCATCAACGAGCAGGAGTTTATCGACTGGAACCGCCCTCTGGTACACGTCAACGGCGAGATCGGCGACCAGAGGATCAAGGAGATCGTCACCAAGCCGCTTTCCGACATCTACGTCACGGTGGCGCAGATGAAGATCGAGGAGATGAAGGACACGGCGGCAAACCGCGACGTGAACTCCGGCGGCACCTCCAACGTGACAGCGGCAGCGGCGATTGCCGCTTTGCAGGAGGCCGGAAACAAGGCAAGCCGGGATATGATCGCCGCCAGCTACCGTGCCTACACCCAGATTAACACGCTGTGCGTGGAGTTGATGCGGCAGTTTTACGACGTCAGCCGCAGCTTCCGCATCACCGGCGAGGGCAACGAGTATCAGTTTGTAGATTTCGACAACGCGGGCTTGCAGGATCAGGTGACGGGGCTGGACACAATGGGCAACGAGATGTTCCGTAAGCCGGTGTTTGACCTCAAAATCAAGGCGCAGAAAAAGAATCCCTTTTCCCGCATGGAGCAGAACGAGCGGGCAAAGGAGCTGTACTCGCTGGGCTTTTTTAATCCGGACAACGCGCAGGCCAGTCTGACGGCGCTGGAGATGATGGACTTTGAGGGCATCCAGACCGTGCGGGAAAAGGTGATGCAGGGGCAGACCCTGTTGAATATGCTGATGCAGATGCAGTCGCAGATCGCCATGCTGACGGGCGCTATCCTGCCGCAGGAGGGCGCTGGCACTGAACCGGCGCAGACTGGCGGCGGCGCACCTGCGGAGGCCACCAGCCAGCTTGCAAGCGGTATTATGGAGGCGCAGACGCCTATGACCGGCTACGGGCAGGCATTGGCAAAGCGGAGCACGCCCAGCCTATGACGGAGGTAACACTGCATCACGGGGACAGCTGCTCGGTGAGGTGCAAGGGACACGCCACGGGACACCCTGACGTGTGTGCGGCGGTAAGCTGTCTCTTGTACACGGCGGCGGGCTGGCTGCACAACACGCAGGAGGCGGAGCTGGTGCTGGGAAGGCTGGACAGCGGGGATGCGTACCTGCGCTGGCACGGCGGAAGATGGCTGTATGACCTGCTGGAAATCGGCTTTTTGCAGCTGGAAATGGCAAAGCCGGAGGCGATCTCCGTAAAAATCGAAAAAAAATAAAAATATTTTTCGTTTTAGGGGTGCGGGAGACCGCGCCCCCTTCCTATGATATAGATACTTCATCCCTGCCTGCGCGGTGTGACGGCGGCAACGAGCCGCCGCCCGCCGCAAGGGTGGATAGGGGGCGCTGCACGGGAGCGATATGCCCGCGAATCGAAGGAGGAACAGATATGTACCTTTACAGAATCTCCCTCTGCCTCTTTGACGGCGAGGGCGGCGATGGGGCGACAGCTGCCACCGCACAGGGCGAGACACAGGCAAGCTCCGGTACCACCCGCCAGAGCAAATCGGGCGCACTGGCCAACGTCAAGTACGGCAAACAGGCGGAGAGCCAGACGGAAGTACAGTCCGACGCCGGGACTGAGGATAAGGTGAAGGACGTGGAGACCACGTCCGACGCGCTGGAGGCCAAGAAAAAGGCTTTCCGGGAGCTAATCAATGGGGAGTACAAGGATCTGTACACCCAGGAGACACAGCGGATGATCGACCGGCGCTTCAAGGAGGCGCGGGAGACGGAGAAGCGGATGCAGTCCTACCAGCCGGTGCTGGATACGCTGATGGAGCGTTACGGCATCGCGGACGGGGATGCAAAGCGTCTGCTGGAGGCCGTGGACAACGACCACGCCTACTGGAGCGAAGCCGCCGAGGAGGCGGGCATGAGCGAGGAGCAGTACAAGGAGTTCCGCCGTCTGCGGCGGGAGAACGCCGAGCTGCTTCGCGGCCAGCAGATGCAGCAGCAGGAGGCGCAGATCCGGGCGCAGAGCGAGAAGTGGTACATGGAGGCGGAGACCATGAGGGGCAATCCCATGTACCAGAACTTTGACCTTGTGCAGGAGCTGCAAAACGACGAATTTGTGAACCTGCTGAAAGCCGGTACACCGATGGAGCACGCCTACAAGGTGCTGCACTTTGACGAGCTGATGGGCAACGCGGTACAGGCCGCTGCCGCCAGCACGGAGAAGAAGGTGGCTGATAACGTCCGGGCCAAGGGCAATCGTCCCAGTGAGAACGGCACCAGCTCCAACAGCGCGTTTGTTACAAAGACGGATCCCTCAAAGCTGACAAGAGCGGACTTTGAGGAGATCGAGCGGAGAGTAGCAAGAGGCGAACGCATTTCCTTTTGACCTACGGCTCCGCTGCGATATGCGGAAAGGAGCTATTACATGAACAAAATTTACAACGACCTGTACCTGATGCCGGTGGTGCTGAACCTGTTTGACGCATACACCAATACCACGCTGGATCCCGGTCTGAGCGACGAGATGAAGGTGTATTACTCTATGCGCCTCATCAACCTCGCCGAGCCGGAGCTGATCCATGACCAGTTTGGCCAGAAGCACCCCATCCCCAAGAACAGCGGTAAAACCATCGAGTTCAGAAAGTACGACAGTCTGCCCAAGGCGCTGGTGCCTCTGACCGAAGGTGTGACCCCCGCCGGTCAGAAGATGAGCATGGGCGTGATCCGCGCCACCATCAAGCAGTACGGCGGGTATATCGAGCTGTCCGACATCCTGGAGCTGACGGCTATCGACAACAACCTTGTGCAGGCTACCCGGCTGCTGGCGTCTCAGGCAGGACGTACCGCCGACACCATCACCCGCGAGGTGCTGGCTGGCGGCACCAACGTGGTGTACGCCGGTGGTGCAAAGGATCGCTCTGAGCTGGTAGGCGGCGACAGCACCGCTGAGAACAACAAGTACCTGACGGTGGACGACATCCGCAAGGCTGTACGTGCCCTGAAGGTCATGAACGCCCAGAAGATCAACGGCTACTTTGCCGGTATCATCCATCCCGACACCGCCTACGACCTGATGAACGACAAGAAGTGGGTGGATGTGAAGACCTACTCCGACCCCGATGGCATTTACGAGGGCGAGATCGGCAAGATCGAGGGTGTGCGCTTTGTGGAGACCACCGAGGCCAAGATCTTCCACGCCTCCCCCCTGAAGATCGAGGACGGCGGCGAGGCAAGCGCCCGCAACCTGACAGTGAAAAGCGCGGCCAGCAAGGTCATTACCATCAACGAAAAGCTTTCCGCCAATCAGGCCAAGGCGCTGACCGGCAGAGACATTTTGGTGGGCGGCGAGCTGCTGGAGGTGGCGTCCGCTGCTGCCGGTGCGGCCGGTGCTGCCACCATCACCGTGAAGACCGCGCCTGCCACCACGCCTGCCGCCAGCACCGCGATCTATCCCGGCGAGGGTGGCGCAAATGGCCGCGATGTGTACTCTACCCTGATCCTCGGCGCAGACGCCTACGGCGTGACGGAGCTGGAGGGCGGCGGCTTGCAGCACATCGTCAAGCAGCTGGGGTCCTCCGGTACGGCTGACCCGCTGAACCAGCGTGCCACCGCAGGCTGGAAGCTGACCAAGGTGGCGGAGCGTCTGGTGGAGCAGTACATGGTGCGCATCGAATCCGCCTCTACCTTCGAGAGCGGCGCGATGAACTGACGGTAACGCGGAGGGGGTCATACCCCTCCGCATACCAAAAATGCAAGGAGGAATGAGCATGGCTGACAACAAGAAGCAGAGAACTCCGGAGGAGATGGAAAAGGCGCTGGCAGCAGCCAATAAGGCGCTGGCGCAGGCCAAGAAGGAGGCTGAGGATGCCAAGGAGGCCGCGAAAGCAGCAGAGGCCGTTATGCGCGGTATGGCGGCAGGAGAAGCCTCCGACGACGGCATGGTGCCGTTCTGGGCGTTCAAGGATGACGACCGGTACAAGGACGACATCGTGGTGGGATGGAACGGCAAGGTGTACCGTATCCAACGCGGCAAGCACGTCCGCATTCCCCGCGAGGTGTACAACATCATCCGCCGCTCGATGGCACAGGACGCAGCGACGGCGGAGATGCTGGAGCAGAAGAGCCGGGAATATGAGGCGGTAAAGGCGCAGCTGAATTGACAACTGCATACTACCGCGAGACACGAAAATGGCTGTGACACGGCGCAGCAAGGCAGGAGGGGCACGTCCCTTTTGACTTGCTGCGCCGTCTTTCAGCAGAAAGGACGTGAAACATGACAAGAACGATCCCGCTGAAAATACAGAATGAATACATCGCCGGTGACAAGGTGCTGATCGGCGCGGCGGGAAGCCACAATGATGTGGTGCTGCGGATGGAGTTCTCCCCCATGTGGGAGGGGCTGGCGAAAACGGTACAGTTCTGCGATGCGCTGGGTGAGAGCACCGTGGAGGTGCTGCTGGCTGCACAAATGTTGGAGAGCGGCACCACCAACGTCTACCTTGTGCCGGTGCCGAACGGGGCAAAAAAGTACGCGGGAGATATGGCGCTTGCCATCAAGGGCGCAGAGGCTTCCGGCGGAAAAGAGGCAAGGGCGACTACGGCGGTATACGGTACATTTACGGTGGGTGAAAGCAAGTGGAGCGGCAGCGCAGAAACGGAACAGGATGTGCCGCCTACACAGGCAGCGCAGATGCAGACACAGATCGAAGTGATCATCGGAACGATAGCGGATGCACGGGCCGCCGCCGAAGATGCCGAGAAAAGCAAAAATGCCGCCAAACAAAGTGAAATCAGCGCGGCATATAACGCCAATGCCGCAAGGGAAAGCGAAACGAAAGCGGCGGCAAGCGCGGAAAGTGCCGGACGGAATGCTGTTTCAGCAAAAAGTGACGCCGTTTCAGCCGGACAGGCCGCAGCAAAGGCGGAAAGCGCTGTGGGGAAATACCCGTATTTAGGCGGGGACGGATACTGGATGCTATGGGATCCGGAAAGCGGCAGATTTTACAAAAGCAGCATCAGTGGAAAAGGAAAAACCGGCCCGACAGGAGCCACCGGGCAACAGGGCATCCCCGGCAAGGACGGTGCTCCCGGCAAGGACGGTGCTCCCGGCAAGGACGGTGCTCCCGGCGAAAAGGGCGATACCGGCCCAGCCGGTGCAGTGGTAGAGGCGGATGGTATGTATGGTTTTCGGATCGATGAGACCGGACATCTGATCCTGTCTTATACGGGGAAAGTACCGCCGAATCTCTCCATTAACAGCGCCGGTCATTTAATACTGACAGTGTAAGGAGGAACAGGAAATGCCTGAAATTGATTTGGGACTGGTGGTCGGCCCAGCTGGCGCGCAGGGCGCGACAGGCCCAGCCGGTGCAGAAGGAAAACAAGGCGAACGAGGGCTTCCGGGCAAGGACGGTGCGCCCGGTGCGCAGGGCGACCCTGGGGCTGACGGGAAAAGCGCATACGAAACGGCATCTGCCAGTGGGTATGTCGGCTCTGAGGCGCAGTTTGGGCGCGACCTTGCAGACGTACAAAACGCCGTCAAGTACAATGCCCCGCAAACCCTGACCGACGCCCAGAAAGCGCAGGCTCGGTCAAACATCGGCGCACCTGCACCGTATACGGCAGGAGAGAACATCTCCATCAGCGGCAGCGTCATCGCAACCAAAGTGCAGCCCTGCAACCGGAACCTGCTGGACAACTGGTATTTCGGCAATCCGGTGAACCAGCGGGACGTCAGCGGCACCATCAGCAGCGCAGGGTATTTTCTGGATCGCTGGAAGCTGGTGAGCGGCAGCGTGACGATCAACACGGACGGCATCACTCTGAACGGAACCATGCAGCAGGTGCTGGAGACCGCGCCGGTCGGCACTGTGACGGCATTTGCCCTGACGCAGGCCGGAGTGGGCGAGGTTGTGCCGACTTACAACAGCGAAACCAAGACGGTCACAGTCACGGCGGCGGGGGAAAAACTCGTGGCCGTCAAACTGGAGTTGGGGACGGAGCAGACGCTGGCCCATCAGAACAGCAGCGGCGCGTGGGTGTTGAACGAGATGCCCGACTACGGCGAGGAGCTGACCAAGTGCATGCGCTATCTCCAGATCATCTCCACGCCCTACGACACCTCCGGCAACGGCGTGGCCATTGGCTACGCCAACAACACCGTCGACCTGTGGGTACCCATCCCGCTGGCTGTGCCCATGCGCATATCGCCTACACCCACCATCCCAACCGGCGGCGTATCGCGTTTCAAGGCGGGCAAAACGTCCAGCGCCTTGAAGGACGTCACCAGGGTCACGGGCGGCTGGGCGATGCAGACCGGCGGGGCTTGCAGCATGCGGAGCCTGATCTTTGCGTCCAGCGGCCTGACGGCTGGCGAGACCTACGCCCTGTTCATGCGGCAAGGGGCACAGATCGTGCTCAGCGCCGAGTTGTAGGAGGTGACCTGATGGAAGTGTGGACGCAGGTGGCGGTGCCGCTTCTTGTGGCACTGTTGACCTCCACCGCCCTGTGGGGCGTGGTGAGCAAGGTGATCCTGAAGCGGATGGAGCTGACAGCCAAGCGCAGCAAGTCCGACGAGGCGGAGCGGAAGATGCTGGTGGGACTGGCCCACGACCGCATCATCCACCTCGGCATGGTGTACATCGAGCGGGGCTACGTCACACAGGACGAGTACGAAAATTTGCAGGTGTATCTCTATGAACCGTATGAGGAGATGGGCGGC